>Ga0247610_10000549_pt1 | contig 51550 bp, 52 predicted proteins | sample 174DNAGHGhighgp2_FD_193483 | JGI IMG/M metagenome (GOLD analysis project Ga0247610, IMG submission 193483) | Sheep rumen microbial communities from Palmerston North, Manawatu-Wanganui, New Zealand - 1742 DNA GHGhigh gp2 | ecosystem: Host-associated > Mammals > Digestive system > Stomach > Rumen...
GATAGATTCCGATGCCGGCAAAGCAACCTATCCAGATCGCGATAAACAGCCACCGCGGCAATATACCCCAGCCGTAAGCCATATCTGCCACGCTCAGGAACTTCAACGAGAGCGCCAACTCCAAGAAGGCCAACGTCACCTTAAAGCTCGTCATCCAATCACCGGATTTGGGTGCACTCTTCATCCATTCGGGGAACATCGCAAACAGCGAGAAAGGCAGAGCCAAAGCAATCGCAAAGCCCAACATACCCATCGTCGGTGCCAAAAGTGATTTACCTGCCGCCTCTACCAACAGCGTGCCGATAATAGGTCCCGTACACGAAAACGATACTATCACTAACGTAAACGCCATCAGCAAGATACTCAGGAACCCACCCGTGCTACGTGCTTTATTATCCAAAGCCGTGGACCAAGAGTCCGGTAGCGTAATCTCGAAAAGTCCAAAGAAAGACAGCGCAAATACCACCAACAGCAGGAAGAAGAAGATATTCACTACTGCGTTCGTACTCAGATCATTCAGCGCTGATGCGCCAAAGAGTAGCGTCACTAACAAACCGAGACCGACATAGAGAACGATGATACTGATTCCGTACAAAATAGCGTCTTTGAGTCCACCGCCTTTCTTCAAGAAAAAGCTAACCGTCATCGGAATAATTGGCCACACGCAAGGCGTAAAGATCGCCAACAATCCACCCAACAATCCCAACAGGAAAATCAACCACAGCGACCTGTCGCCATTTTGAATTTTTAATTTTGAATTTTTAATTGGCTCATTGCCGCTTGCGGCATGAGAAGTATATTCCCACACCTCAGGTGCTGTACACATCCTATCGTCGCACGCATTAAAGCGAATAGGTGTCACTTCATTAGCAGCAAGCATTATCACAAACGAGTCCGCGAACTCCTCCTCGAACTCCCGCTCACCAAATTCGATGATATTCATGTGCCAACCCGGCTCAATCGTTGCCTTGATCCGCACACTATCTCCTACCGTCTCTCCGCTCCACCTCACCGGCTGCACCATTTGAGCCTGCAACGAAGCGAAAAAACAGCATAGTAAAAAGCCTATAACCTTTAACCTATAACCCATAACCTTTATTCCTCTCTTCTAATCTTAGCCCCTATTGCATTCAAACGATGCTCGATATCCTCGTAACCGCGATCGATCTGGTCGATGTGGTCGATCTTACTCGTGCCTTCGGCACTCATTGCAGCAATCAGCATCGCAATACCCGCACGGATATCGGGACTCGTCATGTTGTTCTTCTTCAGTTGCCGCTGATGGTCATGACCAACCACAACGGCTCGGTGCGGGTCGCAAAGAATGATCTGCGCACCCATATCAATCAGTTTGTCCACAAAGAACAGACGACTCTCGAACATCTTCTGATGAATCAGCACCGTCCCCTTTGCTTGCGTAGCCACAACCAGCAGCACAGACAACAAGTCCGGTGTCAAGCCCGGCCACGGAGCATCAGCTACCGTCAGGATCGAACCATCCAAGAAGGACTCGATCTGATAGTGCTCCTGCGCAGGAACGATGATATCGTCGCCATCTACATCGATGCGGATACCCAGCCGACGGAAAGCATCGGGGATGATACCCAAATCGTGGTAACTAACATGCTTTATGCGCAACTCCGAACCCGTGATCGCGGCCATACCGATGAACGAACCTACCTCAATCATATCCGGCAGCAACGTGTGTTGCGCCCCATGGAGTTCCTTCACACCTTCGATCGTCAGCAAGTTACTGCCTACCCCGCTGATCTTCGCGCCCATGTTATTAAGCAACTTACAGAGCTGCTGCAAATACGGTTCGCACGCGGCATTGTAAATCGTCGTCGTTCCTTCGGCCAGCACAGATGCCATAATGATATTCGCCGTACCGGTGACGGATGCCTCGTCCAGCAACATATACGTGCCTTTGAGGTGCTTCCCATCGAAACGGTATGCCAACAGGTTCTGGTCGTACTCAAACGTAGCCCCCAGATTGACCATGCCTTGGAAATGCGTATCCAGGCGCCGACGACCGATCTTATCGCCACCGGGCTTGGCGTACGTCACCTCGCCCAAACGCGCCAATAACGGACCTATCAACATCACCGAGCCGCGTAACTTATTGCATTTCTTCAGGAAATCGGCACTGCGCAGATACGCCGTATCCAGCTCACGCGCCGTGAAGGCATAGGTGCCCTTTGTGAGTTTCTCCACACGCACACCGATCGATGCCAACAAATCAATCAAATTGTTCACATCGAGGATGTTCGGCAGGTTGTTGATCACTACCGTCTCCTTAGTCAGCAGCACCGCACATAGCACTTGCAGCGCCTCGTTCTTGGCACCTTGCGGCGTGATCGAGCCGTGCAGTTTATGTCCTCCTTCTACTACAAAACTTGCCATATCAAATATAATTTACCTCGGGGTTAATACGTATATTGAATCGCTCTTGCACAGAGTCGGATATTTGTTTGGCGAGCTCCATCACATCCTGTGCCGTAGCATTGTTCGCATTCACGATCACCAGCGGTTGCTTGGGCCAAACCTGTGCCCCACCGAGCATCTTGCCTTTCCAGCCACATTGTTCAATCAACCATGCAGCAGGGATCTTGACGCCTTGCGGCGTCTCAAAATGCGGCATGTCGGGATATTGTTTCAGCAGTTCCTTTGCTTGCGCTTCCGGCACAAACGGATTCATAAAGAAGCTACCCGCCGAACCGATTTCACCTACTTTCGGCAACTTGCCGTTTCGGGTCGCGATGATCTCCTCGCGGGTTTTGGTGGCATCCCCGGGTTTTACTTTATACACCACCGACGTCACGATATACTTGCCCTTCAGTTCATGCTTGAACGCACTGTCGCGATACCCAAACTTACACTCTGCGTTCGTAAACACCCGCTCTTCGAGCGTTTCCACATCCAGCGTATACACGCGTTCAATCACATCCTTTGCCTCTACCCCATACGCTCCTACGTTCTGCACCGCACTCGCCCCTACTTCGCCGGGGATCAGACTCAACTTCTCCAGTCCGCTGTACCCCATATCCGTCAGTTGGGCAATCATATCGTTGAGTCGCAAACCGTTCTGAGCCTCCACCGTCTCATCGTCCAAGAACTTAGCACGTGCCATACCGGAATGCAGAATCACTCCGTCAAAATCTTGGGTAAACAGCAAGTTCGAACCCTGCCCGATATGCAGCACCCGTTCGCCCTTATGTTCCTTCAGCACCTGCCGCAACTCATCCAGCGAGTAATACTCGACGAACAACCTCGCCTTCGCATCAATACAAAAGGTATTGTAAGGTAACAGCGATATATCCCGTTCTATTTTCATTAAAAAATATTTTTGGTATTTTTGTGATGATTGATTTTTTTCTAAAAATAAGGAGCAAAGACTTTCAGGTACGTAGTACCAATATCAATCATCATGTTTTTTATGTATTTTTCTTTAAATTAAATGCATGCGGCATCGCTCGGCATTCTCCAATCGCCCCGCGGAGACAAGCTCACACTAACTACCTTTGGCCCATCCGGCATCGCCGAACGCTTGAACTGCTGCGTGCAGAACCGCCGCATGAACACATTCAGCCATTTGTCGATCGTGACAGCATCGTACTGCTCCTCAAAAGCCTGACATGCCATGTACTTGATCTTCTCACGGGTAAAACCGAAACGCATGAAATAGAACAGGAAGAAATCATGCAACTCGTACGGCCCTACCTTATCCTCCGTCTTCTGCGCGATCTCACCGTTCTCGTCGGTCGGCAGCAACTCCGGAGACACCGGTGTCTCCACCACATCCAGCAAGATACTGCGCAACGGCTCACCGTACAGGTTCTCCGCAGCATACCGCACAAGATACTTGACGAGCGTCTTCGGTATGCCGGCATTGATACCGTACATCGACATCTGATCGCCGTTGTAGGTGCACCAGCCCAACGCCAACTCACTCAAGTCACCCGTTCCGACAACCAGTCCGTTCAGCTCATTAGCGAGATCCATGAGAATCATCGTTCTCACACGCGCTTGCGCGTTCTCGTAGGTCGCGTCATGGATATCCATGTTATGCGCAATGTCATTCAGGTGCTGCGTCGTCACCTCGCAAATACTGATCTCGCGGTGGGTAATACCCAACTCTTCCATCAGCTGCAGCGCGTTCTGGTAGGTCCGATCGCTGGTACCGAATCCCGGCATCGTCACGCCAACCACTCTACTCCGGTCGTAGCCCAGCAGATCGGCCGTCTGCACAGCCACGAGCAAAGCTAACGTACTGTCCAAACCACCGGATATACCGATTACCACCGTCTGAGAATGCGTATGCTCCCAACGCCGTGCCAGTGCGCTTGTCTGGATCGAAAACACATCCATGCAGTACGGATCCTCCTTGCCTTTCTTCGGCAAGAACGGCGACGGAGAGAACGTACGGTGTATGGACTCCGTAAAATCTTCTTCCCTTTCAATCGGTGCGACATTGATATGGCGGTAATGCCCGGCTTTATCCTTCGTGAAATTCGTATTGCGTTGCCGGTCCGTACGCAACCGCTCTATATCAATCTCCTGGATGATCATCGTACTCTCCCGTTGGAAACGCTCTCCTGTAGTGAGGATATCGCCGTTCTCTGCGATGTAAGTACTGCCCGAGAACACCACATCCGTTGTGCTCTCGCCTACACCCGAGCTCGTATATACATACCCGCAATGCACGCGTGCGCTCTGCTGCTTGATCATCTGACGACGGAAGATATGCTTGCCGATGATGCAGTTCGAGCTCGAGAGGTTGAAGATAATCTCTGCCCCTTGAATAGCCAGTTGCGTCGAAGGAGGCAGCGGACTCCATAGGTCCTCGCATATCTCGATACCGAACGTATAGTTGCGTGTGCAGAACAGCAGATCCGTTCCGAACGGCACCTCGCCGCTCCAAATCTCTATCTTAGGAATACGCGGTGCCACACCACCCGGCGTAAACTCACGTGCGGCACGGCCACTCGTGAACCACCGTTTCTCGTAGAACTCACCCGTGTTCGGGAGGTTCACTTTCGGTACCACACCCATCACTTCACCGTCCGTCATCACGAACGCACAGTTGAACAGGTCGTTATCTACCTGCAGCGGCGCCCCCACCAGCACGATGATTGCCTTCCCGCGCGTGTAGTCGCACAACGCCTCTAACTCCCGCATACTGCTCTGCTGCAAGGCTTGCGTAAAGAACAGGTCCGCACAGGTGTAACCCGTCAGACTCAACTCCGGAAAGCATATCACCTCCACGCCTTCCGCAATCGCCTCATCAATCTGAGCACGTATCTGCTCCGCGTTATACCGGCAGTCTGCCACCTTCATCTTCGGCACCGCTGCCGCCACTCGTACAAATCCAAAATTCGTATTCATGTTCTCAAAACAATTTTGCGCTGCAAAATTACACAAAAAAAATGACATACGCAAGCATATGCCATTCTTTTTCATCTTTTTCAATAAATTTCAATTATCCTATCTGAATTCTTCTCTTATTTTTCAACTATCTTCGTTAGTCAGCCCCGAAGAGCATATCTATCACGTCTCCAATATCATTTCTCCATCTGCTCCATCCGCGTCCGCACAATCTCCAGATACCGCTCCTGCATAGCCTCCGTCAGGAACGAGTCGCGTATCGTCTCCTCCCATTGCGGCAGCACTTGCACAAACCGTTTCCGCATGTTCTCCTGCACTTTCTCCGGCACACCACTCCGCATCATCGCAGCACTCCAGTCGCGCCAACCGATCTTGCGCTTCTTCCCGTTCAGGTTCAGTGCCAACTCCTCCGAATCACTCGGCATCACGGCCAACGTGTTCACCAAATCGTATGCCGGACTCAGCACATGTTGTCCTTTCGGCGCGTACAGCGAAAAATTCTTCAGATGCATGTCGCTGTTCCCTGTCAGCCAACAGAACAGCACCACTTGCCAGAAGTTCACAACATCCAACATCGGTGCAGCCGACAACCTGTTCACCACCTTGCTGATCTGCTCGTACGAACCGCGATATTTGTATTCCGTCAACTGTTCCGACAACTGGCACAGATCCTCCATCGCTATCTTCTCGCCCTTACCGGTTCTGTCGATACGCGTGGACAGATACACCAGTCGTCCGTCCGCAAATCGCGCCAAACAATGCGGCACCACCGCTATCCCGGCTTGTTCAGCCAGGTGCATCGTCAGATCCTCGTTCTCCGGCAACTCAGCGTACTGTTCCGTCTGCGGTTTCAGGATATACTTACCGCTCAACCCCACTATCGTGAAGCGTGTCGTGCGCTCAATCTTCTGAATGTCCATCGACAGTTTCGCTTGCACTCCAGGCACTGTCGTCTGCGTACGGATCACCGACTTCGCCAATTGTCGAATCTGACTATGGTCGTATGGCAATTCCGGAGCCTCTGTCGCACCGAACATCTTCTTCGCACAAGCCGCATGATAGTCCACCTCTCCGGCCTTCAATTCCCTATAGCAATACAAACACCGCATAGCATTTACCATTTCGTCATTTACCATTTACCATTTCTTCGACACTAACTGCTCCAATACAATCCTTGCAGCATGTCAGCAACAACCCCATCCTATCTCTCGGATTGAGTTTCCAGCTTTCCACAGCCACATCCAGCAGCCATCCTTCCGGTATCAACCCGTCGAAGAAAGGAAACATCACGTTCGACACATACGGCTCCTCACGCAACGGCAGCGTCAGACTCACCGGCTGTGCTCCCTCACGTGCCAAGTACTCCGCATCGTAAGTAAACACAAAACCATTCTCATCTTCCCGTATTGTCCCTGCCGCTACTCCTTTATAATATACCCGTCCCGCTTTCATTTTCAAATCAAAAATCTAAAATCTAAAATCATAAATGTCCATTGGACTCTGTGGGTTCCAACGATGCGCCAAAGAGCCGAAGCACCTGGTTCACTTTGTCCATCCGCAGTGTCTCTTTGCCTTGTTCCAACTCACGCACAAACCGCAGTCCCACACCGGACTTCATACTCACGTCTTCCTGTGTCAATCCAAACTCTTTCCGTTTGGTCTTAACGTATGTCGCTAATGTTGTCATATCTTTTTGCACCCTTTCGGGTATAATCCTTAATCTCCTACCATCAAATATCCCCGTTCGGGTATAATTTCAAACGATTCTACTCATTTTATACCCTTTCGGGTGCAAAATTACAACAAATTAATCAAATGTGCAAATAATTTGGACAAAAAAATAAAAGTGCTTGCATTTTTATACGTTTTGGACGAATTAGTTGTCAGTTACAGAATACTGCGACAGTAATTTCGGGCTGGTGAGGTTGTCCCCGTTAAGCGGGGAAAACATAGACGGAAAGGGCTAGGCCGTGCCGAAGTTACAACATTTGAATATTTGGAATATACAAGTTTTTTAGTAAAATTTTGTCAAAATATTTGCACACGGTTAAACAGCGTTATATCCCTCCGCGAGACACTCTTTTAACCCTTTCATGGAGGATTATCTTAATGATTTCTCTACGCCTAATGTGACTTTTCCAATACGTTTTATACCCGTTTTTGTGACTTTTCCAACATTTTGACGCGGCAAAGATTCTACAATTATTTTAAATATACAAATATTTTTGTTATTTTTGGGTATTTTTTGCCATTAAATAGAAATGACTTCTGTGAAGTGAAGATTTATTGCGGATAGACAACTGTAAATTAATTTATGAGTTGGCTATACAGAATAAAGATTCGTGGTTCCAAAGGTACTACTTCTATTTAATGGTATTTTCGTTATTTTCTTCTAACCCCCAAAAATCAAAACGCCACCATCCTCCCCAACTCCACATCATAATAATACTTCTCGCACTGCGCATATACCAGCCCAAAGTTGTATACAATCCCCACATGCACCTTACTCAACCGCATGTAGTTCCATAATTGTTGCCGATGCGCATCTGCCAATCGATCCACAGCCTTGCATTCTACCAGCACCTCCGCTGCCCCACTCTGCACCTTAAAATCCGCAAAGTGCTTATGTGTTATCGCATACCCCTTGTAATCTGCCGGAAACTGAAACTCTTTCTCGTACGGCATCTCCCGCAACCCCAGTTCAATCGCCAACGCATCTTGGTACATGTACTCGTTCAGGAACGGCCCCATCTCTTTGTGCACTTCCTGACATGCCCCCACCACCGGATACACTATTTCTTTCAGTTCTTCCTTACTCATATCTACTAATTATATCAATCATAGTTGATGATACTAAAAATACTATGCTACTATCTGCGATGCAAAAAAACTATTTTTAATATTTTTGCCATTGATAGTAATTTACATCCTCTGGATGTGAGGATACATTATGGATAAGTTATCTGGAAATTTATTTACAAGTAAGTTATACATAATGAATACTCAGAGTGATGCAATCACTATTACTATCAATGGTATTTTTATTATTTTTGTTTTCTTTTTTATCTCTGCGCAAGCAACTGTAGATTCCGCCTTTTTTGATTACCTAAATATTATTTAAATCGTTTCCAAAAACTCTTGTCTGCCCCTCTTACTTCTTCCACTGAATTTGGATATTGTCCTATGAAATAACACAAAAACGCAGTGCAATCGATCTTAAATCTCCAATCCTGCCAGAATCTCAATGATCCGTTCCGCAGCATGTCCATCCCACAGTTCCGGAATCGCACCTTTCTTCCACTCTCCGGCAAACAGCTTGTCTAATGCCGGTTTGATGGCCGCAGGATTCGTACCGATGAGCTCATTCGTTCCCACCGTACACGTCTCCGGCCGTTCGGTATTGTCGCGCAACGTGATACACGGCACACCCATGACAGTTGTTTCTTCGGTGATACCACCGCTATCCGTCACAACTGCTTTGGCTCTTTCGACCAAGTAGTTAAACTCCAGATATCCCATCGGTTCTACGATATGCAGATTCGGCAACCGTTTCGCCAATTCAGCTTCATCGCCCCACAAGCCGTAGAACAATTTAGCTGTCCTCGGATGAATCGGGAAGATCACCGGCAGACCATGCACATTATCAATGATTTGCTCCATCATCGCACGCAGATGGTTCTCCTCATCTACGTTAGCCGGACGATGCATCGTCATCACAACAAACTCCTTGTCCTTCAACCCCAACTCGTCCCAAATGTCCGGTTTGCGGAACCGCGCCCTGTTCGCCAACAGCGTATCGATCATCACATTGCCCACGTGCCACACTTTCTGCGGCACGCGTTCAAAAGCATACTTATCCTCCGGCAGAGACTTGCCTCCTTCCACTTTCGAACTACTCTCAACTCTCATCTCTCCACTCTCAACTAACAAGGCTCCTTGCCGTACAAGGTTCCTATTCGCCACCTCACTCGTCGTGAACATATAATCGGCCAACGAGTCCGTCACCATGCGGTTAATCTCCTCCGGCATCGTCAAATCCCAACTGCGTATTCCTGCCTCCACGTGGCACACTTTCGTGTTCAGTTTCTTCGCCACAATCGAACAAGCCATAGTGCTTGTCACATCGCCCACAACCAGTACCACATCCGTCGGATGCTCTAGTAGTTCTTTCTCAAACGCCACCATGATAGCAGCCGTTTGTTCGGCTTGCGAGCCCCCACCGCAACCGAGGTTCACATCCGGAGCCGGAATCCCCAACTCCTCAAAGAACGTGTCACTCATGTTCTTGTCATAGTGTTGCCCCGTATGCACCAGCCGATAGGAGATATTCTCCCCTAATCCACTAATCCCCTCATCCACTAATCCGTTATGCGCCTTAATCGCCTTAATAATCGGTGCCACCTTCATAAAATTCGGCCTGGCCCCCGCAATCAATGTTATATTCATTTACTTATCAATTTTGCGCTGCAAAATTACAAAATAAATTCCACATATGCAAATATATGAGGGATAATTTTTCATTTTCTTAGCTTTAGCACGATTATTTCTCCATTTTATAGCAATTGAACTATTCGGATTTTTCGAATAGTTGCCCCTATTGTTCGGTTTTCTACGTAAAAAACTGCACAAAAAAAAGCAACGTGCATTTTTTGCAAATTGCTCAATCGTCTTATTACAACTGAACTAAAAACAACTGTATCATAGCGGATATAACTCTTTTTCGTAATAATTAACAATGTCGGATATTGCATTCCAGACGGATTTTATTCCGTGCTGATTGATAGCCGGAGTGGATTTCCCTAATAACTCGGCTATCTCCTTTTCTTTCTTGCCTAACAGCTTATTATAAAGCACCGTCCTCTGAATATCCGTCGCTTTCTGGAACAGCACATCGATACTGCCCAGCATCAACGATACAGCACGTGACTCCGCTTGGTTGAACGAAGCGTAGAATAAAGTCCGCTTTATCGACACTTTCTCTTTTCCTGCCGTATGCTGTCCGTCTAAACCCCGACCCGCTAAATATACCGCTTCTCCGTCCAATATCCCTTTCTCCGGATCACTCACACGCATCTCGCCTACACCTAACGACACACGAATACCATTGCGCTTCGTACGAACAGACTCTTTCTCACCGCTATTCTGTGCCGCGTTAAATAGCATCATTCGAAGTTGCAGCAGCAATGCCATGCGCAGCGCATAATGCGGATGACCCATATAGCACTACAACGTATCTCCACGTACTACGCGACCCCCAAAATCACTGTCGTGCTCTTGGAACCACCTAACGTTCTCATCCACATACTTTTGCAATTCCTCTTGTATCGCCATTAACTGCTCTACAGAGAATGAAGTGGACTGAATAATGTCAGCTACAATAACTGCCTTAATAATTATCTCTTGTTAGTATTCTGCTTATTAATCCCCAAAGGTTTATTTTTTCAAAATTAATCTCTACAGGTTTATTTCTATTTATTAGCTTCCACAGATTTATTCTCATATCCCCATCTCAAATACCTTTGCATTTGCAAAGGTACAAAAAAAATTGATAAATGCAAATTTTGCCACACTTTTCTTCAAATTATTTCTCTTTTATAAGGAAATTGCTACATTTTTGGTCTTTCGTGGCATTTTTGTCATTAGACAGCAATGTTTTCGGTACGTTTTCTTATTTGTTTTCATATATGGTGGAAAAGCCAATTGACTTTTGGCTTCGAAAAGGGAAGGCTGTCGGGGAGACAAGGCCAACCGAGAGTGACAGAGTATCTAATATACATAGGTTGCGGCAAGCAACTGCATATTCCTTGTTTTCCTTGAAATAAATATAATGGCAGTTGTTAAGAAATTCTTAATAACTGAATCTGCATCTAATTCCCTCTCTTTCAGCACGTTAGCTATACTCATGCACACATTTTGCACAGAGGTGTCAAAAAGTTCCGCGTGTTGATTTTAAATCATCCATCTAATTATTCTATCACAAATATTTTGGAAAGAAAAATGCTATACGCTTCATCATAATCTTCGCGGCACAAAGAATACCATTTCGAATTTCTAATTGATTTATCGGCATTCACAATTTCATCGTAACGAATTCTCTCGATTTTTTCACCTTGCTTGATTGCTTTTGCGCTCTCTAAAAGATTTGACACCGTAGCCCGCAACTCTATTGGTTTTTCTTCTGCTTGCACGGAGATTACTAATGCGTTTTGTAAAAAGCGAAAAGCAGACAAATAATCTTTAACATTTGATGCCCCAAGTCCCATCATTGTGCTATGATAGAACGCATTGTTAATATTTGCTTTTTGAATCGCCTTTCTTGCTTGCTCTAATTCAGTTTTTAATTGCCGTTGTTCGTCTTGCAAAGATTTGATTGAAATCAATTTTTCTTTTATCTCTACTGCATTATATATTTGCCACCCTAAAACAATAGTAACGAGCAAAGCCATTAATGCAACAATAACTCCTATGAAGGTATCGAGTTGAATAACTGCGATAGCCATCGCCTTAAATAGCCATAATACGACAACAGCAACAGATGTAACAATCGCGATGAGGGACAACCAAAATGCCCAACGTGAAAGTTTATTATTCATAATAAATCATATTAGTTTTGATCAACAAATTTTCTACTTAAACCACTTCCAAAACTCTTATCTGTTCCTCGAATAGAATCAGCAGATTCCGGAAAACTCTCAATAAACCACGTATAGAAATAATCTAGCCCTTGGGGCTATGGACTTCGCTTAGTTGACTTTGTCGGAGAACATCAACTCTCAAAATACTTATCTACTTGCTCGATTAATGATTTCAACAACTTCTCATATGTTTCGCGTGTCTTTAAGTGTTTCAATATATCCTCCTTTGTCGGCATCTTCGTACTGATATCAAATGAACAATTAGAAACGACGTTCGATTCTACATCGTATTCATATGAGAATTTCACAGAGGGGACGGAAGAAATTGCCACAAGATACCCCCATACGTAATCCTTGTTTTCACTACCCATGATATCTATACTCCATGATTTCTTGGTTTCGAAAGACTTTAAGCAGACATATAATATCACATTACCATAATTGGAGTTTCTCTCAATATTAATCAGGAACTTTGTCGAACTATTTCCTTCTACCACTTGGGAATTGGCATTTGCAGATTGTAGCAAAGGTTCTATCTGATTTTTTACGTTATCAATTTTACCTCCTAACGATTCAAATCCCTCCTGCACCGCATTAACAATATGATCTTCCAACCCATCCAGCGCTTTCACGTTTTCACGGATATCTCTACCTGCTTCTTGGAGTATATCAACACTCCCTGCCATTCCGGCTCCCGATTTCATCGAATATACGATTGATACAACAGCCAACACTATTGATACAACAGACGCGGCAAAAGAAAAGTTCTGAAAGGCAGTTTCAGAGATCACGCCTTTGCACGATAGTATCCATATGACGAACACACTTAATAATACGATGCCAAAAATTATGTACCCATACACAAGATGGAGTTTATCTACTTGTTTCCCCATATTAATAATATTATTTAAATTTTGTTTTTATCCAATTGGTGATTTCTTCGCCATATCCTTTCCAAGCTGCCGGTGCGCTTATTTTCCCGACAAAAACCCGATCATTACCATCTATGAAATCTCCTAACTCATCCCGAACTTCAACAGCTGTTAAGTTCGTTTCAATTAAAAAGACGGACTCTCCCAACACAGCCCAGCTAGGATACCCTTTAATTTTGTTCCTCAACTCAACGTATCGCTGAGTCGGGGGAGTTAAATCATAACTAACAATATATAACATAGCTTTTTCTATTTATTTCGTAATCTTCAGGTGTTTAATATAAGGATTTGGATTACCGAAACCTCTCCCAAAACTCACTCCCCGCATCCTTCGGCGCAGCTTTCATCTCACTTATACTCCTCCAATATCCCGTCAAATATCCCCAGCACTTCCTCCAACACCTTCTTACTCCGGCTCGTGTCGCCCAGACTGCGCTTATCGGACGAAGCATGCGCCAACACATACTCCCTAATCTCCCGGGCATCTCTCGACTTAAACTCCTTCCCCTGCTCCTGCAGCACCACATCCACCGTCAGAAACTCCTTCCGCGGAAAGAACGACACAGCCGGTACGCCCAGCAGCGCAGCCTTCACCGCTCCCAAATATAAACTCATCCAGCTTCACGAATATCTCCTTCTGCGTTGCAAGACTCTGCGCCATGCTTGCTTCCCCACTCTTCGCTCCGTCCAGATACCGCATAATCGATGCCACATCCCTCGAGAAATACATCTTCCCTGCATCCACCAGACTCTGATCCACGGCCAGCAGCCTACTCCCCGCAAAGAACGACACGCTCGGCACACCCATACATGCCGCTTCACGAGCCATCGTACCGGCTCCCGTCAGTATCGCATCCGCATAGAAACACGCATCCAACCCATTCACAGCCTCACTCGGCATATACACGCCCTTCACACCCTGCGCATAATCCCGATCCGTCTCGTACCGCGGCAGAAACAGCACATTCGCTCCCCGTTTCTCCAGTTCCTTGAGCAGTTCCGGCACGATCGACGTTCGCCCTTCCACGTAGTTCGCACGGATATTCTCCGGCCGCACCACCACATAATGCTTCTTCCCGTCAGCACCCGCAGCAAACGGCAGCGATTCCACAAACGCCCCATTCGGCTCATAATCAGCCAGGTAAAAATTCTCCTTATACCCCTCGTACTGATACAGATTGCGCTTGAACCATTGTTTGCGTAGTTTCTCTGTCGGTATCGCTTTCGGGAAAAATGCCAAGTCCGCAAACGGTGCATAACGCCAATTCGGCGATATGTCATTGTCGTCGAACGTCACTGTCTTCTTACCCCGCAACTTAGCCACGATGTTCGACGCGTCACCTCCGCACGATATCTTCACGTCAAAATCCGGCACCACTTTTTGCAGCGCCACTATCCGTTCCACCACGCCCCACACTTTGCGTAACTTACTGCCTCCTTGATGTTCTCCAATCACCAGGTACGGCTTACCTATCTTCTTCTCGAACAGCGATTTCGTCTCCGCAAAATCCCGTATCGTAAACACCATTTCGCATTGTCCCTCATACCGTTTCACTATCGGCAGCAGGAAGTTCACATGCGGCACGTTCGTAAAATCAAACCAGATTGTCTTTTTATCTTTCATATTGCTTATAAATCAAAATTCAAAAATCAAAGATATCATCCCTTAATCCGATGATATAAATTATACGCAGTTGCCGCAGCCCAATACGTTACCGGCCTGTGCGCCCAAACATACCTCCCATAATCAAACATCTCGCACCCATACTTCAACTTATAATCCCTCACACCGTAGGGTTTGCCCGGCTCACCACCTCCACCGAAATCAAACTCCTTATACCCTTTCTCCCGTGCCCAGCGGATCACGTTCCACATCGTGAAGTCATTCGGCCGAAGTTTGAAGTAGTCCTCATCGCTCCCCGCGAACCATGCATATACCAGCGTCCCGTAGCACAACCGCACTTGCCCGGCTATCATCTGCCCTTCTTCCGTGTAGCACCCGAAGAAATGCGCATAGTTGCACAGGATGCCTTGCACTTTGTCGAACATATTCAGATATCCAATCGGCACATGTTTCCGTCTGTATGTCTTCTCTATGAGCGCCGCCACTTGCTGTATCTCGTCAGCCGTTGTCAGTTCCTTGAATATCAGTCCTGCCTTGATAGCCTGATTCACATTGCGTCGACGCTCTTTGTGCATCTGCTCAAACAGTTCCTCTTCCGTCTTCTCCAGCCTCATCACCAAGTTATAATGCCCCACTCTTTTCCATCTTCCAATCTTAAATCTTAAATCTAAAATCTGCAATCCCGAAATATCGTATATAGGACGTATTTCGGAGTATATTGTCTTGCACGGCAACTGCCTCTTATACGCGTTCAGCAATGCTTGAATAATCGCAGGATCATTGTTGCGAGCTAGTGGCCCACCGGTGATGATCGAACGAGCCGTTATCCACGATGCCAGAGCCCCACCGTTCGTCATATACTGCGCAACCAGGAGACCCACAATCTCATCTCCCTCCAATGCTGCAATAGCAATCGGCACCACATGCTCCGCACATGAATAGACGTCATACATCTCCGGTGTCTGGAAGATGTTGCCTTGCGGATGGTTCTTTACAAACTCAGCCCATGCATTCCTATCTATATTATTTCCTGATAATATCTTCATATATCTTAACGATCTTTCTTGCCACTAATTCATTAGTATATCCCAACTCCACAATTCGTTCTCTACCTTTCGTTCTTCCCTCAAAAGCCAACGCTTCCTTCAGCAACCACGCCAATGCCTCTGCACTATGTTCATCGCCTACCCACCAAGCCGCATTGCCTTTCCTATTCATCAGCACATAATGCCCCGGCAATCCGCCCAACAAGTGCTTTATATCCGCCACATCCGTCGCTACTATCGGACAATTGCATGCCATGGCTTCTTTGAGAGCCTGAGGACTTCCCTCGTTCTTCGTTGGCAAAGCAAACACATCTGCCGCATTCATCCGCAACACGCACTCCTCCCTCGTCAATCCTCGCATTTCGACACATTCTATGTCGCCATCCAATCTCTCAACAGCAGCTTTGAGTAACGGATAGTTCTTTCGCAAATCACCGAATGCGCCACCGAAGAGAATATACTTTTTCTTCGTATCCCATTTTAATTGTTTTCTAGCCTCGTCTTTATCCATCAGAAAGCAATCCTCCAACGTCACACCGCACGGAATGATCGAATAGTTCCGCGCCTTAAAGTAACTCATCTCCCGTATATGCGGCGCCACATATATCACATGCTTCGCACGTAAAGAGAACAGCGATGCCAACAGATTGACATACCACCGATGCGTCTCACCGTTATGGAATGTCGTCACCACCGGCACCTCACTCTGCATCTCCGCTACGATTGCCGACAGCCCATAATGCGCATGGATAATATCCGGCTTCCACTCTAGTATCTTCGCCATTAGCGCCTTCCGTGCCTTCAAGTAGTTCCCACGCACAAGATAGTACTCCACTTCGTTTCCTAACGCACGAATCGCCTCGCCCTGTTCGGTTACAAACGGCAGTTGGTGATCCACAAAGTTCTTCTTATATCTACTAACCTCTAAAACTCGCATACATCATACATTTTTATATCACACATTGGCTAAAAACGCACTGATGCGTTCACAAGCCATCCCATCCCCATAAGGATTCACCGCTTGGCTCATCTTCCGATACGCCTCAGCATCATCCAGCAATGAACTTACTTCATGCACGATCTTATCGTAGTTCGTACCCACAAGATGTACCGTCCCAGACTCCAACGCCTCCGGACGTTCCGTCGTATCGCGCATCACCAGTACCGGTTTACCCAATCCAGGAGCCTCTTCTTGTATTCCTCCAGAATCTGTTAGCACGATAGTACTCTGCTCCATCAGATACACAAAACTCAAATACTCCAACGGCTCAATAAAGAACAGATTTGCATGTACGCTCAGATCTTCACCAAACACCTCATGAATTGGACGACGCACATTCGGATTCAAATGCATCGGATACACAAAATCCACCCCTGGATACTTTGCCGCCAAATCCCGAATGGCCGTACACATATTGATAAACCCTTCCCCGAAGTTCTCCCTCCGGTGTCCGGTTATCAGCACCAATCGCCTACTTCCATCCAGCCGCGTCGTGTCATATCCTGCCTCCTTCAGCACCTCGCGAAGTTGACTCTGCAGCGCCGCATCAATCTTGATCTTCTCCACCACCATATACAGCGCATCAATCACCGTATTTCCCGTCACGAGAATCCGCTCCTCGCTCACGTTCTCCCGCATCAGATTACTCTTCGCCAACGGAGTCGGTGCAAAATGATACGTCGCAATCCTTCCCGTCATCAGTCGGTTCATCTCCTCCGGCCAGGGACTATAGATATTGCCAGTCCGCAACCCTGCTTCCACATGCCCCACCGGTATCTGCTGGTAGAATGCAGCCAACGCCGCAGCCGTACTCGTCGTCGTGTCTCCGTGAACCAGCACCACATCCGGTTGTATCTCTTTCAGTACATCCCGCATACCTACCAGCACGCGACTCGTCACGTCGTACAAGTCTTGATTGGCTTGCATGATGTTCAAGTCATAATCCGGCACGATGTCAAATATCCGCAGCACCTGATCGAGCATCTGCCGATGCTGTCCCGTCACTGCAACCACCGTTCTAAACCGTTCCGGCTCACTCTGCAATTTCTTCACCAGCGGAGCCATCTTGATAGCTTCCGGTCGTGTCCCAAATACTAATAATATCTTCATTATATCATTCCTCGCCCTTTGAGCTTAAACCAGTTCCACGCCAAACACGCCACAACTTCAACTACCAACACTATTGGAAACCATTTCCTTACTCTCGCATTTGTCTTTACTACTTGTATCCCGTATGCAGCAAACAGCATCAACATTGGCCACACGGGCATGTGAAAACGTCCGGAGTGAGCGAAGTTACTCATCACTAGCACTAAATGGTAACCTATAGTATATGATAATATGAATATATGCCTTCGCCATTCTCCTGTAATAAGCATCATTAACATAACTATAATCACAAAGAACGAAAAGATATTCTTAATATAACTACCACCTCCCAATTGTACTTGCAATAATTGTCCCTCAAGTGCTTGATTAAACGTTGGGAACGGAATCGTAAAAATCAGAGGTGCAAATACAGCTGCTCCAGCATACCTCGCGAAACTGTTTCCGTGTTCACTATTCGCACGCCAACTCATATTTCTATCTTGCGAATCAGATTGCGCAGCCTCAATCAATTCACGAGATTGTGTTCGGATACGATCGCCCATTGCCACTATTAAAACAGATGTCACCAACATTCCTGCTAACACCTTTTTACCCATGCTCATTACACGTTGCGATGCCATCACGATGTGCGCAAAAACAGCCAAGAAAATTACCAATCCCAAAGCCGTTCGAAAGAACATTAGTGCTGTAGCAGCCAGCATACCAGGCAATAGGTTCTTGAATGTAAATTGTTTTCCGGACGATAGCACCCTGTCGAAATTATCTATCGCCAAGCAAACGAGGAACACCATTTCCGCTTCCTTAAACATGTTTCCACACCAATATATCATGTTCGGATTAATAGCAACAAAAATTCCTGCCATACGTGCCACACCTTCACCAAAATGTCGCTTTGCTATATTATATATACTGATTGCACAATAGGCGCTCATAAAGCATTTGATAAGCATCGGTATAAATACTCCTTCCGAGACTCCAAATATATAGTATATAATTCCGAGCCACATAGGATAGCCCGTATCATCTAAACCGGCAACCCAAGTCTTTCTCACAACACTTAATGATTCTTCAAACCCTGATTCTATCCACTGAGCTAAAGCATTTCCATACGACACGTACCATATCGTATCTGTATTATCACCATTCGTATTACCATAATGTTCCACATTAAAATATAGATAGCAATAAAGCATCCATATGAAGCGAATAACCAGTCCCACAAGAAAAATGTTTTTTAGAAATACCTTTTCTTTCTTCCGCTCCCAACTTTTGGACATTGCTTGCCCTCCATAAAAGAAAAGAACGACGGATATACTCGCCACAATCCACAATTCAAATGCCGGCACATACCCGAATGCGAACCAACAAGCAAACATTGCCACAAAGAAAAATACCATCGATTTTCCCGTCAACCAGTTCGGTATAGTCAACTCTCCCTTTTGTAGTGGAACTACAGTATTCATGCCAAAACGATTCATCCATCGTTCCCGCCATCCCCCGACAGCCGGTCTTCTATATGTGTTTTGAATCTGATTCATTCTTCAAACTTCTCAATATACTTTCTTCAACACCTTATCCATCGCTTTCACGACTTTATTATTCCTACATTTAGCCGTTTTGTGCAAATACCCATGAATGCATTTGTCTATCCATCTCCTTTTATCCTTTATCGCATAGTGCGCCAAAAACTCTTCATCCCATATATCCAACTTGCGCAACTGATATATAGGATATTTCGACAATCTCTCCTGCACATAATCATCAAACCAGGTGTGCTCTGCTCTCAATTCAATCAAAGACCAAAACATAAACGGAAATGCAATCGATTCCGACGCTAAATCATAACGTCTATCATTGATTTGATTCTCTTTCCGATGGGCACCGTAATTGCGCGATAATGAAATCGGACTCTTATGATTCATCTCCCAGTCAACAAACTGATAGAATCGATTCTTTGCCGCTATACGCATTGGGTCCAGCAATCCGCAATGTAGCACTCGAAAGTCCTTCACATAATATAATTGTTTTTTCTTTTCTGGATAAGGTATGCGCATACTATGCATGTTTCGTACATAGTTCCCATGCGGCTCAACCCCGTCATCATGGAACAGCCATGGATAGAACACAGAATCCCCGTAGTGTTTCTTATCCGGTGCGAGTTGCGCCCATTTAAACCAGAACACTTCTCCTTTCTTCGAATTGAGGATATATTTTCCATCCTCCGTCTCCTGCCAGTTTGCAGGAAGTATCTCATCCGCATCCAATCCCCATAGCAACGTATCTCTCCCTGCTGCCACCTCTCGCGCTTTCGCCACCAGCATACTCTGCCTCTCCGCCTCATTAAACTCCGGATTCGTATTATCAATCATGATCACTTCCGCACGGTGTGGCAAATTTCCAATGTCAAATGTCAAATGTCCAATCCCGCGAGAGTATTCTTGAATAATCTCTCGCGTCCCGTCCGTACTCATCTGATCCGCAATGATTATAAAATCCGCCCAGAGGCCATTGCACTCCAAGAACGCTCTAATCACCCACGCCTCATTACGTGTCGGAGTCATCACTATATGTATCGGTCTATTCATATTCTTTTCATCTATAATCTATCATCTATTACAATAACGATAGCATCGTACACGTTATTGGTCCATATAAATACTTACAATACCTCTTAGCTCTATAACTCTTACTTCTCACCTGCTTTTTTAGCCTCATCGCCTCTCCTACGTTCCTATGCCGTATCGCATCTTTTAATCGTATATACGTCTCTCTATCCACCAACTCATCCTCATTCCAATCGCAATCTTTTGGGAATAACTTCTTTTGTAGCAATCTATTATCCACAAACCATCTATTGTAATACAACTGCTTCTCGACGCTCAACTTGTCCGTACTTACTCCACCTTGTCGATACGCACACATCACAGACGCATGTTTCGCAAATTTCGACTGCTTCGCCAATATTGCTTGCAGCACCATATCATTGCCCATACCAACATATTGCAAATACAGCTGAATCAATTCGCCTCGGAAGCAGAGACTAACCGTTCTCGTCACCGGTCCATATTTTGCAAACTCAAATACATCACCGTACAACTCCCAATCATCCGCTCGTTGCGGTTCTGGCAAATAATCATACGGATCGTCCTTCTCCGTTCCGTCGGGAAACAGCAACGTATTATACGTTCCTACAAAGCCATAATCTGAGTGTTTCTCCAAGAAATCTACCTGCACTTGCGACTTGTGAGTATCAGTCCAATAATCATCCCCCTCGCATAACGCTATATACTGTCCCCTGCATGCAGATAATACCTTTTTATAGTTCATCGCAATCCCTTCATTCTTCTCGCCCAAAAGCAACACGAACTTGCCGGGATACTTTTCCGCATACTCGCGCAAAATATCTTGCGTTCCGTCGGAGGATGCATCATCCCCAACAACTATTTCGTACTCATAATTCACCTCCTGCTTCAGCACCGAGTCTAAGCATTGCCGGATGTACTGGGCTTGATTATATGTCAATATACCTACGGATAATATCATGTTAATGTAGTTTATGCATCACTAACAATTTATATGATTTAAACAACAAGTACCAAAATTTACTCTTATGTATCGTATTCTGCGCTCTAAGCCAATTTTCTACTGCTTGTCTTTTACTGCCATGTTCACATTCGTATGGAAAACAGTAATATATGTAAAACAAAGCACTTGACATATTAAACTTTTCTGAACGAGCTCTACCTGTCGATAACGAATTTTCACTCACCCGATACTTCACCAAGACCTTATCTGTAAAATGAAATTTTACTCCTGCTTTGATCAAATTTATCCATTTGGGCCAATCTTCTAGCATCGGTATTCTCTCATCATTTCTTATGCCTAATTGTGTAATTCGCTCTCTATTATAGAATGATGTAGATGATGGTACACAATTCCCTTCAACAAGCAATCGATGCAATTGCTGGTCTTTAGACATTTCATAGAACGAATAATCAAACATAGTATCTATATCTTTGCAACGCTCCTCATCTATACCAAATGCCTTACATTTTCCGAATACGTATATGGTTTCAGGATGTTCTGTCACATAATCTATATATGTTTGAATCGCCTCGGGCAAAAGAATGTCATCTCCGTCAAAATCTTTCACCCATACTCCTTGACATGCATCTGCGGCACGATTGTAGTTCGCAGAAACTCCTTTGTTTTCAGGTATTGTGATTATCTTTGTTCTTACAAACCTATCTTTATGTTTTTCCATCCATTCTCGAACTATCTCTACTGTATTATCAGTAGAACAATCATCAGAAACGATTAGTTCAATATTAGGATATGTCTGGTTATAGATACTATCCAACGTCTCAATAATCGTTTCAGCAGAATTGTATGTCACTACTGGTATTGACACAAGTGGATTCTTCATTTGATTAATCTTTTAACGTTCAATATTCTTTTCAAAAACTTCAATCTTTTTTTGAGTACAACCTGGATTGTGTAAGGGGTTATTCGGGCTAACTTCATAAGCGCCTTCAATCGATACACATAATCACTATTGAGTCGGATCATCGCATAGGTTCTTCCGATCATCCATTTAAGATTCTCCCTATCTTCTTTCCACTCATCTTTATGCTTTCCGAATACATATAAATGTCCCCTAACCTCTCGCTTCTTATCTGTAGAAATAGCATCTTCTCCGTTAACATAATAATCTACCAAATGCTCCCGAACTGTTGTATATCGCGCTATCTTGCTCAATCTAATATGCGTATCCCATTCTTGCATAGAGGGGCAGTCTTCATCAAGAAGTCCTATTTCAAGCAACTTACTTTTTCGTATTATTGCCTGATTGAAGTCAACGTAACTTGACCCTGCAAATAGATTCCGATGAATATCGCCTTCGCTAACCCATTCAAATTTGCCTATCTGTTGCTTTGTTTTTTCATCTATTACATTAGAAAAACAACTTACGACATCTACATTATCTGATATCTTCTCGGTCAATTTCTCTAACATATCTGGATGTGCTTCATTGTCTGAATCAAAGCATATAATCCATTCTGTTTTAGCATGCAAAATACCTGTATTCCGTGCTCCCTGCGCTCCTTTCTTGCGCTCATTTAGCAAGTAGCTAATACGCGCATCCTGCTTATGATACCCCTCAATAACCTCGTTGGTGTTATCCTTCGAATGATCATCCACCACAATCATTTCCCAGTCCTCAAACGTCTGCGCAATAAAAGAATCAATCGTTTTACTTATGATAGCAGCTCGATTGTATGTAGGAATTACAATAGTAATCAACGTAGATGAGAACTTACTTTTTCGCATACTTATATCCTGTTAATTTATCTATAATCAATTTATAAATACTTTTGATATTGGATCCAAACGTCTCATAATTCAATTTATTTTTAGGGCTGATCCAAATAACCTCATTAATAATGCCACTTTGTTCATAATAGTTATAGATTGTTTTACTCTGAATATCCGCACCGTATTGTGATTTAGCACTTACAATCCAATTATGTATTTCGATAGATGGATACAATTGCCGGAAATTATATAGTGCTTGAGAACCATACCCATAAATAACAATTGGAGAATAGTTAGATGAAAGCATATATGTTTCTATGGATTCATTTAACGAGAGATATTTTATATTTAATATGTCACAAAATGCTTTCAGCACGGTATCTGTATCTCGTCCATGCGGTATGTACACAATCTGGTCATCAGGAAATTTATCCCGAAGTTCAGCAAGTGATTTCCAGACAATACTTTCCATAAGTATAGTTGAGATTCCCGATGCGTTTGCATAAGAATCTATCGCTGTACCAACAACTAAAATTATCGGTTTAGTCAAATTAGTTCTTCTATACATACTCGCCACATAACTTAATGAATGCGAATAAATAGAAAACTTTTGGGATGAGACATTATCATATATTGTATAAAACGATTCTGCTCCATATATACCTAAATTTTGTAGGGCTTTGATAACTCGTTGCTGCCGGTATAGTTCAACTGCATTATTTCTATTTCTATACCAATTTAACCGCTTTCGCCAATTAGACGGCTTCTTATCTTTAATAATCCCTTTTAGAAATAAGATCGTACTGCAACCATCATCTAAGTATGCTATTACTGCTCCTTTCTTCGCGTACAATGGCACTATGATATGATAATACGCCATATGATAATCCGCAATAAATACTCTACTATATTTGCCTTGCGCATTAATATTAAATCCATTCTTTTGCCAATCGAAATATTCACGTTCATTTTCTCCACACCATATCAAATCATAGTTTATGTTAAAATGCTTTGCCATTGCAAACATTTGATCATTACGCTTCCAGCCCTCCATTAAAACAAACACGAACTTATAATCTTCTATTTCAAATTCGTGGATGGCCTCTAATGCACATAACATTTGAAATGGTGAGGCCACTATAAAAGCAGATGACGTATGCTTTGCAAATGCTTTATCTGTGTATCTGTTAATTTTTCCTTTAATTTTCATCACGAAGATATTTTTTTATACGTTTATACATCCATTTATGTCCGCGTGCATTCAAATGATAATAATCACTCATTATACAATCAGCAGGGATATCGTCAATCTTGATATATCTCTCCTTAAAGACATTTTTTAGGATGCTATTATATTCGTTTACATTCTCTGTTATTCCACTATTTATCTCTTCGATAGCCTCGCAAGGAGGTGTAATTCCTATCGCATATACCTGCGACTCATAGCCATTAAAGGAATAGCAGTATCCTTCAAAAGATTGCTTCGCTGTCCATACACATTTTCTCCATCTTCTCAATTTTCTTGTTGTAATTGTTTTTGACAGAAAATCTCTCATCCTTTTTGCACATTTATAGTTCTCAAACAACTTTTCCTCTCCCCATTTATATGCACGAGGAGCGCCATCAACTATTCCGCAATGTAACAAAATAATATCAGGCTTGAATTGCATATAATACTCCATCTGCCGATATAAGTCAGATATGCGGGCTCCGCCTAATGACAATTGTAATACTTGATATTCTTGAGAAAGAAGATATGCATAAGTATCTTCGTACCACGTAACTTCAGGGTGATTTCTCGGAAGTCCCATCGAGTCAGTAACAATTAAAATCTTTCTCATTTAGTCATTACTTTTTAACATCTTTGTATATATCTCTCTCACATGATTGAACTGATGTTCGATTGAACAAAGCCGTTTCCATTCCCCATTCAAGAACGCTTCCGTTTCCCGATAGAATCCGGGTTTAAATAGCTTATCCAACGAGTCATCAATCTCTACTGGATTAACAGCTACGCTTCCGATATTCTGTATTTGCAACTGCTCCATTGGTCGAAGATACAATCGATGTTGTGCAGTCAGCAACTCCACTCCCCATCTTCCAGGGGCTGCCCAGTTTGCTTGGTAGCAGAATAATGCTCCCGTTTCAGTAACACCGGAACCAGCAAACACAGCCGGTTTATGCCATGTCAGTTCACCTCTCGCAATTGCATTCCATTGCGTAGGCGCACCGCCCAAGAAGAATGCCAAATCTACCACATGAGTGGAGTTAGCATAAAACCAGTTTTTGAGATCTGCTTTCGGTTTGTCCAGTTTCTCAATCACATGTCCCCACTCCGTAAACTCGAAGTTAAAGGACTTGATTCCGCCATCTTCGGCTATAATTCGCTCTGCTTCCAATGTAGAAGCAAAGAATCGACGGTTATAGGCCAAGAACAATGACGTTCCCATCTTCTCAGCCAATGATGCCACTTCTGCACACTCTTCCGGATATAAAAATCCCGGCTTCTCGGAGAGAATCTTCTTCACGCCATATTGCATCAGCTTTTTGCAATTAGCAGCCAAGGATCCTAGGTTGGTTGCCACAATAGCCGCTTCCGGCAACTGAGGTTTAGTGGTCAAGAACTGTTCTAATCCACCTACGACTACTTCGTGGTTGAGTGCTTTCTCAAAAGCCTTTGCTTTCTCTTCTCCTCGGCCAATAACGATATATTCTCTACCAAGCATTTCTAGGATCTTGGCATATTCCTGTGCAATGGTTCCTGCACCTATTATCCATATCTTATTCATATTCATTCTTTTTACGTAATTGGACATGTATCTGAATCCATACCAGTGATATCATTAACGAACGGCAACAAATGTGCCAAGAAAATCTTGTGGTACTTCGCCGATTCGCTATACGTAGTCAACGCACAAGTTCCGTTTGCCAACAACTCATCCACCAACTTGCCGGACAACGCACTTTGATATAATACAGGAATTTCATATTCTTTATCATTGATTTGCACTTGCCCTTTTGATTCATTTATTATGAAATGGGTAGGTCCATTATCTATTATATCAGCAGATGTACCGGTATATGTCGGATCTGCCTCCAACGCTAATTGACAGCCATTGGACACAGTGATGAATTCCTTACCCATCAGTTCTATATATCCTTCTCGCTTGCTGGGGCTGATTTCCGGAATCAATCCATCAATATTCAATTGATATTCGGTTGAATTTGTCAGATACATAAAGATATCAATATAGTGGATTGAATTGCAGCATAGGCCCCAATCGCCACCATAATGCGCCATCTTCACCGGATAATTCGGATCCAGATGTTGCTTGATAAAATCATACATCTCCCACATTCGGCGCACACAGTTCACGTATGTTTTAACACCATGCTCCGCAATTAGATTCTCTATCTCATCGTATTCTACAATACGTGGAAATAGGAACTTCTCCAACACCATGTAAAACACATTATGCGTTTGAAGAAGGTACTTCACAATGTGTGCACGAGGCTTGGAACCTGTAGCTATAATGGCTACATCGATGTCAAATGGCACCTTATCCATATCAGTCACGAAATGAACCTGATGCGCAACCGATGATGTTACTTGATTGTAGCGTTCTTCGGCTATACGAAGAGATTCCTTGTTAACATCGCACACCCATATATCCAAAGGATGTTGTGCTAACTTAACTCCTTGCAAATGGCGGCTACCTATTTGTCCCGCTCCTATGATTAAAACTCTACTCATAATAACATTATTATTCATTTTCTCTTTTTGCTATATCTTTCGCTTTTTGGTATTCAGAAAGCGAACCAATATCAATCCACGTTCCCTTTAGCGGATAACGAATCACCTTATTAGTCCCGCGCGCGAGGAGATCTATCAAATCCGTTGCGTTAAAGAACTCTCCTTCCGGTATCCTATCTATCACATTCCTGCGGATCATATAAATACCTGCATTGGCATAATAGTTATATGTCGGTTTCTCAACGATTCCCCTTACGTATTGTCCTTCCAAATCACAAATGCCAAAGGGGATTGATACCGTATAAGGCACTGCAGCGATGGACATATCTGCATTATTGTCAACAAAATGCAGATACATATCCTCAAAATCAATATCCGTAAACAAGTCTGAGTTCATCACAAGGACTATGTCATTATGAACCTCCTTTACCAATCGCACCGCCCCCATCGTGCCAAGGAATTTCGGTTCGCGGACACATTGGATTTGCACCTCATTACGCGGTTGAGCATAATGAGATTCGATTTGTTCTGCCAGGTAGTTGGTTGTGACAGAGATATGCTCGACCCCATATTGAATCAATCGATCTACGTTATGGTCTATGATGGCTTTGTCGCCAACCGGCAACAATGGTTTCGGAGTCTTTTCTGTTAATGGACGCAAACGTTCACCTTTTCCACCTGCCATAATGACGGCATCAATTGGGAGAATAGATGCTTGTTTATCAAAATCAATGATATCAACAAGTTTCCCGTTTTTGTCGATTATGGGCACAACACGTATCTTGGACTGCCTATATTTATTGCATGTTTTGACAAAATCATTTATCTCTACCCGAATGGAACAAAAATCTGCTTTTACTGCTTTTAACACATCATCTTGCAGATTCCCGCCATTCAGCAAGTAACGTCGTATATCACCATCTGTCAACGCGCCAATGACATGTTTGTTCTCATCTAGAACAAATAGAGTCAAACCGGCATTTGACAGGCCATTCAAAGCTCCCAATGCTTCCAATATAGTAGCATTGTGATTGATTAGATATTTATTTAGTTGTTCTTGCTTCATACTTTATTTGTTTTCAAAATCATTTCTGCCATCTCCCAATCTTGCATGGTATCCAAATCAAAGGATGATTGGGCATCCATGATATATTTGACACGCTTTTGCATTTTGTGCATGTGAGTGGTTTTCAGTTTCTCTGCATCCATTATATAGATTGCGCCGTTATATTCATAAACTTTTGGTGCATCTTGGCGACGGAAGATATTTCCATCTCCTTTGCACACATGCAGATATCCGGATTCATCTTCCTCAAACACGTTATAGTATGGATTTGCCGGACATTCTTTCACCGACACTACCATATCTGCATTTGAATTATCGAACAATTGCAACGCTTCTTTCACTTGCTCAGCCGTACGGAAAGGAGAGGTGGTTTGCAGCAAAAGTACTGCTTTATATTGTTTACCTTGCTTCTCATAATAATCCAACGCGTGTAGCAGTACCTCATACGTTCCTGCTGTATCCGTAGCTAACTCATCCGGACGGAGAAAAGGCACCTTCAAGCCGTATGCTTCGACAACGGACTTGATTTCAATATCATCCGTCGATACGCAGATATTCTCATCTGCCGTAATCGCTCGCGCTGTATCTATTGCATAATGGATCAACGGTTTTCCATTTAACGGCTTGATATTCTTATGCGGTATACCCTTACTTCCTCCGCGTGCCGGTATGATTATCAATACATCATCATTCATAGATCGTAAAATTTCTTTTTTATAATTCCCTCCAGCGGATAGGTGGATATTACATCAAATATTGCTTGTGCTGTGCCTTCTTTCTCATATGGATTCTTTGCCTCCGCGGCTTGCGCACGGAATTCCGATGAGAGTATATGCGCAAATCCTGCCGATATGGTATCCTTACTTGTGCCACAGTTACATACCGACTCCGCAGCCATACGTCCATCCTGTCTTGAACCGATATTCAGTGTCGGGATATGGAACGACGGAGTTTCCAAGATGCCGCTCGACGAGTTACCGACTACTGCTGTACAATACTTCATCACCGACAAATAGCGTCGCATACCAAGCGACTTATAGGCTCTTACCCGCTCTGCATGCTGCTCTGCATACCGCTCTATCGCCTCTGCAATCACCTGTCCTCCCGTATCCGAATTCGGCATCGTGAATATCACGCGCAACTCTGGATGTTCATCCAACGCATCAAACAATGCCTGAATATCATCCAACGGATTCGAATCCGACAGCGTCACAGGATGGTACGTAATCAACAATGTCCTATCTCCAATCTCAAAATTCAAATCGCGTTCCACTTCTTCCTTGCTCATCAACGGCACACGCTTGATATTTTCCACCCCAAGTGCACCCACATTAAACACGCGTTCCGGCTGTTCGCCTAACTGAATCACACGTTTACGATATTCCTCCGTCGAAGTAAAATGCAAGTGGCTCATCTTTGTGATCGAATGACGAATAGCGTCATCATATGCGCCATACGTCAATTCGCCTCCATGCAAGTGAGCAACCGGTATCTGCTTAATTAGTGCCGCTTCTACTGCACATAGTATCTCAAACCGATCACCAAGCACCACAATCATATCCGGCTGCAACGCATCATACGCATCCGCAAACCCTGCCAAAGCACGAGACATGGCTTTAATCGTTGCCGTACTATCATCTGCCCCACTCTCATCCAACATCGGCACCTTGTAGTCAATCGCAAACCCAGCCTCCTCTATCTCACGATACGTATTCCCATATCGCTCCGACAAGTGCATGTTCGTCGCCACCACCTGCAAAGTCGTCTCTTCCGATTGCTGAATCAGTCGCATCAAACCGCTCAACAACCCGAACTCAGCACGAGTACCTGTTATGACGCATATTTTTCTCATAGTTCAATCAATTCGTCTTCCTTAAAATCTCGCTTTGCGCAAGTGCCAATCACTTCTTCCCATCGCATCGGAGAAATACCGTTCCCAGGACGTTTGACGCATATATTCTCTTCTGTTAACATCTCTCCCTGCTTAATATCTCTCGCTGCGACAATACTCTTCCGCGCAATCGCCATGTTCTTGCGCTCACTCTCCGACACATGCTTCTTTCCGTTACCCAACGCTTGTTCGATATTGCGTATCGCATCCACCATAACCTTCAACTCATTCGGCTCTAATGATGCCTTATGATCCGGACCGGGAAGCGTTCTATCTAACGTAAAATGCTTCTCTATCACCTCCGCTCCCAACGCTACTGCTGCAATCGGCACTTCTATTCCTTGCGTATGATCGGAATAGCCCACCTTCACCTCAATAGCATTCTTTATCTCTTGCATCGCTTTCAGATTCACATCCTTCATCGGTGTCGGATACTCCGTATTGCAATGCAGCACCGTAATCTGCTCTTTCTTCAATCCGTATTTACAAAGCACGTCCACCGCATTCTGCACATCCTCCATCTCGCACATTCCCGTCGAGAGAATTACCGGTTCGCCATACTGAGCAATCGCCTTCAGGTACGGATAGTTAGTAATCTCCCCCGATGGAATCTTCCATAAACCCAAGTTCAACGAATGCAGATACTCCACACTCTCCATATCAAAAGCCGTGGATAGGAACTTCACGCCTTTCTCATTGCAATACGCAATCAGTTCCTCATGCTCTGCCTCACTCAACTCCAACTTCTTCAGCATCGCATATTGCGAGTCATCCTTTGCATTGCGTTGCTGATACTCGGCTTGCTTGGCATCTTTCGTCACCAACTTCTCAGCCTTGAACGTCTGGAACTTCACATAGTCCACACCAGCAATTGCCGCAGCATCAATCAACTGCTTAGCCATCTCTATCGAACCGTTGTGGTTCACTCCTGCTTCCCCTATGATTAGTACGTGCTTCATTTTACTCTTTTTGCCGGATTTCCCACATACGTTCCCGGCTCGTTAATATCATTCGTTACAATTGCTCCTAATCCGACTACTACCTTATCACAAATAGTCACTCCTTCACGGACAATCGCTCCGGCACCTATCAAACAATCATTCCCGATCTTCACATCCCCGCAAATGATTGCACCGGTAGCCACCAAACAGTTTTCGCCAACCGTACATCCGTGCTCCACAATCGCTCCTGTATTGACAACCGTATCCTTCCCTACCTCATCAGCTTTGACAACGGCTCTCTCTAGTACGCATACGCCTTCGCCTAATTGCACATTCGGAGTAACCAAAGCATGTTCCGAAACAATCGTCGCATGCTTATATCCGGCATATTTAGCAATAATCTTTTTGCGCAGTTCCATATTCACATCTCCTGCATATACGAACGTCACGTGCACATCATACTCGTTCGGCGCATACTGCTTTAGCACCTCTTCATCAGAACCCAAATATGCTATTGCCAACTTTTCATTGGCATGCACATCCGCATATCCGGCTACGATCGTGGACTTCGGCATCGCACATAACACAGAATGTGCATGCCCACCACCACCTATGAAAATAATCGGTTTCAAAGTTCCTCCATTTCTGTGATTAACAAATATCCGTCGCGTGTCTTAACCAGCGCCGAACCGTTATAATAGCGTGCAATCACGCACCCAGGCTGACATCCTTCCCCTATAAAATGACTCTTCACAATCTCAGCGCGCCAAACCTTATACGTCTCCTTTCCGATCTTCGCCAATGCTCCCGGATACGGATGGGAAATAGCGCGTATCTTATTGTAAATCACATCGCTGTTCTTATCCCAATCAATCCATGAATCCATTTCCCCGCGCAGACGACGGAACTGTCCCTCCGATAAATCCTGTTTCTTAGCTACAGCCAATCCTTTGCGAATTAACGGGAAATAAGCCTTCATCAGATTATAAGTCGCCTTATCCATCTTATTGAGGATGTCATTGATATAATCATTCTCCTCAATCGGCACTATCTCTTGCGCGATGATATCACCACCATCAGGATAGTCCGTGTACTTGAACATCGTCAAAGCTGTCTCTTTATATCCGTCCTCTATCTGCCAGGCCAAAACCGAACGTCCTCTATCGTGCGGCAACTTAGCCGGATGGAAACCAATCACTCCCATCGGTGCCACGCTCAGCAGTTCCGTCGGCACCAACTCTGACCAACCGGCTACCATAATCAAATCCGGCTTGGATTGTTTAATGGTCTCCACATACTCTTTTAATGATCCGCTGCGTCCAATCAACTCATCTCCCTCAATCCGCACAAACCGAGGTGCCGTGCATTCATCGGCATATGTAAACGATGCTACCAAGTCCACATACTGGTTGTGTGCCAAATAATCGTGAACAATCTTACCATTGGTCAAACCACCAACGAAAATAACTTTGATCTTTTCCATCATCGTACTATTGTTTTCAGAGCCATAAAAGCCTCTGCATATTCTACATTGATTAACGAACCGCGATACCGATTCAGCGCCTCCATCGTGCTATCATTGCGCGTGAACGGATACGGCAACATCTGGTCTTTGCATATCTCCAGTGCATGCTTCTTGCCTTCCCATTCATCCGTGATATCCACGAAATAGTTCGGATTGAACACCTGTTCCGGCAAACCAAGATTGAAGTCCGTTTCCGAAATCACCTCGCACATCAGTATCTGCTCTATCGACGGAAAACGGAAGGCCTTGGTACATGCAATCAGCGCTTCAAACACAGCACGATGATCCGAATGGGCATCCGAGCGATTGGGAATATACAGCACGTTCGGCGCTATCTTCTTCATCACTCCTGCTAATGCCGGAACCAACTCGTTCAGCGACATATCTGCCAACTTCAACTCCTGTAAGCCCAATCGCGTCATCGTTGTAAATCCATAGTGTTTCGCTAATTGGCCAATCAACTCCTTCTGTGTCTCATCACCGTCCGTCACGAACACGCAATGAACCTCGTCACCGCGCTTCAGGTGTTTAAGAATCGTTCCTCCGCAACCTAATGTTTCATCGTCCGGATGAACCGCTATTACACATACAATATTTTTTTTATTTTCCATGTTTTCTTAATGCATCAATAATAGTTAATAAAGAGTATTGAAATTCTTTTTCCCTATAACGCAACCTTGATTCCTTAATCAGCGCATTTTTTATTTCTATTATGTCATGTCTTGTATGTGTTATATCTACAAGAGGTACATATATATACTGAAAGTCCATCGCGTAAGCCGGTTGAGTTTCCCACTTTTTTGTACGCTCAATAGTTTTTATATCTTCGTTTTTTTTCTGGATTTTATATATAGTTTCATATTTCTCAATATTATGGTTAATATACAAATTTATATTAGGTAATTTCTCTAATCTATCCTTGTATTTAAATTTTACAAAAATAACATGCTCTTGTTTAAAATTAAATTTATGAATAATATAATCTTTGGACTTATTAAAAATCCAAGAATGGCTATCAGCAATCTCCATCTTACCGTTTATTGGTAAATCTGCCAAAAAAGACTCTTTCGTTTTCCACAATGGTGTCACTTTATATTTCCTACTTAACCATTGTGACACAAATATATCATTCGCGCAATATTTCATAAGAGAGACAAAATCATCATCCATTGGCCATTGGATTTTAATGCCTGTTTTTGTGCGAAACCCCTTGGAAGAGTACATTTTAATATTACAAAGTTCCATTAAAGCGCGCATTCTATACGAATCTTCATCTTCATCCATGTTTTTTACCACTTTCATATGATATATTGCCGCTGTCTGCATTGCCCTCTTCAACATCTCTTGCTCCAAAAGAACGGAATGATGATTGATAACAAAATCGCTTTGGAAATTCTTAACTTGTAAAACAGAACGTATCTCGTTGATTGCTTTAGCATCATAGCATACCGTATAATTATTACCTTTGCGATATATCATTATAGCGTTTATTAAACGGCCCACATCTATTTTAGACGTTGAATAACCAGATGCCCACACATCTCTACAAGCATAATCTAAGCCATCCGCATCAATAATTTCTCCATGTATCAACTCTATAAAGGCATTTTCCAACGATGCAATTTTTTCTCCTTTATGCCTATAATAGCAACCAACTATCATCCTTGCTAACAAGGCAGGACTTCCTGGCGCTTTGTAGCTTTTCCATCTATTTCGTTTGCTCTGAATAATTTGCCGAAAATGCTTTACTGCAACGATTGCACTAATTACTTCATGTGCGGCGTATAAACTATCATCATTATATGTACACCAAAAATCATCTAAAAAATTATTGTCTTCTGGTATTAATCCTGCCAAGGTTTCTGGCAAGGCATTATTTTCATTGATAAAATATTCTTCAAACGTATGCGAAAAAGGAGTGTGCCCAACATCATGTAATAAACACGCCAAACGATAGGTAATGATTATTACAGATGCCCTCTCTTTATCATTAAAGGCTCTTTCTTTTTTCGCCAAATGTTCATCAGCACATTTCTTCCATAATTCTTCGGCTATTTGAGTCCCCAAATGAAAGACTCCAATTGAATGGATAAAGCGATCATGTCTAGCACTTGGAAACAAGGCACGACATGAGGTTTGTTCAATTCTTCGTAAACGCTGAAATTGAATAGTATCAATTATGTTATCTACATAGTATTCTGGAATATGCACATACCCATGTACACTATCCAGTATACGTTTATTTTTTACAAATTCCGCCATATCTCCCAGACTTTTCTTTCCAACTTATCATCTTTGACAAAACGTAATTGTTCATCTAGTCGTACTTTCAATTCATTTGGAGATTGAATAATAACCACGTGTTCTGTAACCTTCACAATACCAGGATATTGGTATGCCATCTTTCTAAAAGAAATTTCTCCCAGAGAACTTTCAATAGCCATTCCATGCAATTTAACAGCTAATTTACGAACTTTAGGAGCAGGTAATGAAACACTACCGTTATTTTTTTCATTGGCTATAACGGTTTTAACTAATTGATAACTACTAAACTCTTTCATTTCTTTTTTAAATTTTTATCTAAATGTTATGAAAGTTACATCCATTCAATATTTGCAAATCTTTTTATCGACCTATTTCTCACTCATAAGCGTTTCATGAATTTTTCACTCGCCTTCACTCGGTTATGAGTCGGTTGTCAGTCAAATAACAAATTTACCAATTATACTCTTCTGGATAACGAATCATCTCAAATGAAAATCCATGAGACATTTGGAATTTCAATTTCTTCGTTTCCATTTCCATTTCCATCGCTTGCCATGTTTCAATTTCTTTCTGCAATTGTTTAGGAACTCCCACAAATAAATCTTCATCCTTAATTCGATATGCTAACAACCCTATTTTCTTTGATTTTGCCTCAATATACTCCGCTATCTCCGGTTCTTCAGTTAACAATTCAATAGTGTGCTCTATTTGTTTTCTTGCCGTTAATCTTTTACCTTGTTGCATTTCTCCCAATAAGTGATGTGGATATAAATATTCTTCCATAGAGCATGTGAGGTCTACAAATGCAATATGATTGGTATCGTATAACAAATAGTCACATCTTCGTCCTTCTATTCTGAATTTATCAACATATTCCTCAATATTTATCACACTAATTGGGGTTTTTGCATTGATTTTGAATACTTCTTGCTCACATGAGTTTGCAAAAAATGGGATACAGCTGCGACATGCTTTATTATCTTTCATACCCACGACCCCATATATAGATCTTTCTGTAATCGATATGGTTTCTGGTACTTTATGATGCAAAATTGCAAAATTATTCAACAAAAGTGTTTTCATTTTTTAACCTCAGCACTTTTACCTTTTTTATACATCCCAAAAACCTTCATCATCGGAGCAGACAATTCATACCCATCTATAATATAGGTTTGAGTTGAGTCATCATAACCCTTCAAATCCAGTAATGTTCCTTCAGAGATAGACCATACGTTTATATCATCCGGTTGGACTTTTCCTTGTAACAATACATTTATATAGGATATAATGACCGGACTATGAGTTGTTATCATAACTGAGTGCTTTTTCTTATTAGAGCACAAGGATATAATTCTATCTATCAACTCAATTTGCGTCATTGGATAGATATTTTGCTCCGGTTCTTCAATAACAAATGATGTACGAATTGGAACTAACAATTGCTGTAAAACTTTCTTAAAGCGATTAAAGATTTTTGTTTGTTCAGGATCATTATGCATCAACAGGTCATCCAATCTACCTATTAATTCACGTCTCTGCTCTTGTTTAAAACCGGGGAACTGCGGTTCCAGGACAAGATTATCTATTAAATTTTTCCGTATCTGGCGTTCTTTATCACTTTCATCAAATGATGTTTTATGCTGGAAAGTATCAAAATATTCTTTCGTATAATAATTCAACATAACAGTTAAAGGAACAACAGACTGCAAACCACTAGAAGCACTCGATAGAGGAATTTCGTAACTAATTCCATTATAATGACTGATTCTATCTTTATTCAACTGCAATGATTTATCATAATAATACTTAATGTCCAAATTAAGAACACCAAACTTGTTTTGAGGATTATATAACTCTCTTGCGTTAAACCAATCAAACAGGAAACTACGAATATTTGTATTACCCAACTCCAAACCTCTTAGTTCGGGAAGAGTTATCGCATTTCGCTCTGCCGGAATATAGCATATTTTTTCTCTGTGGTATTTATAGCCTGGTTTAATTTCCACATTCAAGCTTTCATCGTGATAATGAATAATTATGGCATCCGTTTCGTATAATACTTCTGATTCAGAACAGAAGTATCCTTCCATTTTGTGAAAGGACTCAACAAGTTTTACAAAATCTTTCCCTGTACCAATAATATTCTCATTTTGCATCGTTGCTACCTCTTTTTCTATCCATTGGCAAGTACTAAAAACCTTTGCAATGGTACTTTTGCCACTGCTTTGCGGTCCAATGATAAAGTTATATAGTTTTAGTTCCTCATCAACAAACTTTATAGGACCTACTTTTTTGATTACTAAGTGTTTCATATTATTGGAAATTTAATGCTTTCTACAATTATTTATAATCTCACACTACTCGGTATATTCACTACTCTATCTGCGAACATCTGCGTGTTCTTCAGTCCGTCCGTCTCGCAGTTCTCGAACATCGGCAGACGATTCATCAACTCCCAAATTGGACGAGTCATCACACCATGATCATTCGTATATTGCAAGAACTCCTGCTGCGCTTCCCTATTCGGCAGCAGCACCGCGTTCAACCAGTAGTTCGAACGGCAGTTCTCCGGTTCAGCAAAGAATTCCACGCCTTCCACCTTTGCAAAATACTCCTTATATGCCGCAGCCGTTTGACGTTTATCCGCAATGAACTGATCCAAGTTCTCCAACTGCGCACAACCCAATGCCGCATTGATATTCGGCATACGATAGTTATAGCCGATATGGTCGTGACGGAACTCCCAACGGTGCGGCACTTTAGCTTGGGTCGTCAAGTGCTTGGCTAACTTACCCAACTCCTCATCCATGAACAGCAGCATACCTCCACCACCGGTTGTGATCGTCTTGTTGCCATTGAAACTCAGCGCACCTACCTTGCCGAACGTACCCGTATGCTTGCCTTTGTACAAGCTACCGATACTCTCCGCAGCATCCTCCACCAACGCAATATGGTACTCCTCGCACACTGCCAACAACTCCTCAATCCGTACCGGATGACCGAACGTATGCATCGGCACGCAAGCCTTCACTCTGCGTCCGGTACGCTTGTTATAGCACACACCATCACGCACCTCTGCGTTCTTGGCAAGCCACTCCTTCACTGCCTCCGGACTCAGACCCATTGTCGTTTGATCCACGTCCAGGAACACCGGATGCGCACCGATATAACTAAGCGCATTACATGTAGCGATGAACGTTAACGCTTGCGTCAGCACCTCATCGTCACGCTCCACGCCACTCAGCATCAGCGCCATATGCAATGCATTCGTTCCGTTCACGCACACCACTGCTTTTTTCGCACCGGTGTAACGTGCCATGTCCTCTTCGAACCGATCCACGAACTTACCCACGCTACTCACAAACGTTGTGTCAATGCACTCGTTCAAGTACATCTTCTCATTCCCCACGAACTTCGGCACACTCAGCGGCACAAACTCCTCCGAGCCATAAAGCTCATGAATAAAGTCAACTATTTTCTTATAATCAGCCATAATCCATCAATTTACTTTGTCATACATCATACATCATACATCAAACATCATACATAGAATCTCACATCTTCGAGTCGAGATTCTTGCCTTTTTCTTCATGTTCAAAAGTCGGAATAAATCCCTTTATCGCCTCAACAACTTCTGCCTTCGTAAACTCCGGTTTAGCGAATATCTGCTCCAGTTCTCCGAACAACTTATCCACCTCTGCCATCGTATGCCGCTGCGATTTCTCAACCACTCCCAGACTCTTGAATCGCTCCATATTCAGTTCTTCTCCTGCCACATAGAACTCCTCGTATGATTTTTCTCCTGTCGTATTGCTACCGGTATAAATTACCGGCCAAGAGGTTAATCTATCATCTATACATCTATCATCTATCTGACTTGCGAGTCGTTTAGCCTCATCGTCAGATGCGCATTCTTGCTTTGCAAGTCCTTGCTCCTGGATAAACGAGTCGCAAATGTCAGAGAACTTCATCATCTTCTCCTCCCCCAACTTCGGGAAGAAAATCTCCCCACTCTTTCCGAGCACACAAGCCAACAAGCAAATCTGTCCACTCTCTTCCGGAGACACGAAATATCGCTTCACATCATTCGGTGCTGCCAACGGCTGACGTTTCTGCAAACGGTGCATCCACCCGTCCGGCAACGAACCGTTCGAGAATGCTACATTGGCGAACCGAGCCGTAGTGATATTGAACTCACCCGAATATGCCATAATCAGGTCTTCCAATATCCGCTTGCTTGCACCCATGATATTCACCGGATTCGCAGCCTTGTCCGTACTCACGCAGAAGAAATGACTCGGCTTATGCTCCATCATCAGATCCATCAACTTCTTCGCCTTGATATCATTGTTCTCTATCAACGCTTGCACTGAGTACTTGTCGCGCTCCGAACGCACATGTTTGTGTGCCGAAAAGTTCGCCACGATATCAAACCCCTTCTCCTCTCGGAATATACGCTCAAATATCGGACTCGCAAAATCCAAGGTGTAGGTTCTGTAATCCTCCGGCACCTTGATATCTGCACTACTCCGCAAGTCACGCGTCAACTCTGCCAGTCCGTTCTCATTCAGATCCACCACTATCAACTGCTTCGGCTCAAACCGCAGCAATGCCTTGATGAACGATGAACCAATCGATCCTGCACCACCAATCACGCACACTCGCTTCCCCTCAATCTCAGCCTTCAGTTGTGCCTTATTCGATTCGATATCCGCAGCGAACATACTCACCGGACGGTGCGTGATATGATCTGATATGAACTTTGATAAATCAAACATTGTCTCTTTGATATTTTTATCTTTTTCCTCTCGTACATACGCATAAAAATATGCGCGCAATAAATTTGGGTGCAAAGTTACAAATAAAAAATGACATATACAAGATTTTAATAATAAATTTATTAAATTTCTCGTTTTTGTCACTTAAAACGCATAAATTTATCAAAATAATCGTGCCTCGTAGGGGCTAAGACATGTATATGCCAAAATCTTTCATTTTTCTTTATTTTGTAATAAAATTGCTACAAAACTATGACTAATGACGGTATTTTATGAAACTTTCATAATCTCTTATATAGTCCTTCTCATCATATTTCTCACTCGCCAATACCATACAGATTGACCCACTCGAGAAATCCGTCAACGTACGCCATATACCCGGTTTCACCAACAATCCTTGATACGGTCGGTTCAATGTAAACGCCTTTTTCTCTGTCCCGTCATCCAACTCCACAGTAAACGCACCACTTGCCGCCACGATCAACTGATACAACGCCTTATGCGCATGTCCTCCTCTATCTGCTCCACCCGGCACATCGTAGAGATAGTAGATACGCTTCACATCAAATGGCACTTCCTTCCCATTCTCAACAACAGAGATGTCGCCTTTGCGTTGAGAGTGATGACGATCCAGTTCAATGATTCCGCAGTCAGACACAGAGTACTTCGCTATCGGTAATTGGTGATTGGTCATTGATGATTGGTGATTGTCTTTCGCGCTGGAAGTCCAAGCACGCAGTTCATCCATAGAGCGGATAGCATCCGAAGGATCGTAATAAGTAGATGCAGCAATGACTGCTACGGAGTTCGAAGAGTAATTCTCAATTGATCTCCATAATCCGGCTGGGATGTACACACCTCTGTAAGAGCGATTAAGGAAGAATTTCCATTCTTGTTTACCATCCGATACAATCACATCGAAGCTACCGGACATTGCCACGATGAATTCCTCCGTTGTCTTGTATGCGACTCCTCCTCTGCTCTCACCTCCCGGTACGTCATATATCCAGTGCACCCGCTTTATCTCGAACGGGATCTGTTTATCGTTTTCCAGGAACGATAGGTTTCCCCTATCGTCGAGGAATTTGGGTAATTCTATTATTTGAGGTATGGTCATTGATTTTTGATTCATATGCTTTATTCTTTATCTCCAAACGACATATGCATGATAGATGTCAATTCCTTCTACCATGTCGTCATTATTACTTGCATCACCACCTTTCCTATTATCGCATTTGAGATGACCCTTGTAATAATCAATCAAAAACGACTCCATGTCACTCGCTTCTTGCTTACTGCCGGAAAACACATACTCAATTCTGGTATAATCTTCCTCATTGGGATCTGCTCTATACTGAGCCAATCTATCATCTTTACTTTGTCCTGTTTTGCCAATTTTAAACGACAGACAATTCAACTCGACTGCATCTATAAACCGCGTTGCATTCACATACTGTAATGTTGTTAACATATTCTATTCGTGGATTTATTTTACTTCATCTACATAATTCACTTGCATTGCTTGGCCGTTCTCTAACAATTGCCCCAATACAGAGATAGGATACGCAATGCCATATCCCATTTCATCATAATTACCTTCCGACTTCGGCTCCGCGAAAGCGACTCCTATAACTTGACCATTCGAGTTAATTACTGGTCCTCCGCTATTCCCTCCTCGTATACGAGCCGTTACCAACATCAATTGTCCCACTCCGGGAGACATGTATTGGTCAGCGAGTGAAGCCACAGCACCTCTGGTCGGAATAGACGATATTGCCGCTCTTTCAGCTGCACAGAAATCATTAAACATCGGTATCTTTGGATATCCCATTACCAGGACTTCATCTAACACATTTGCATCTCCCGGCACAAAGCGCAACGGCTCATTCATCTCTATATAAGCCATGTCAATATTTGTGTCTGTGCTTATAAAAGTGGCATACTTCTTCAACTCTTGCGCTGTATAGCCCTTTATAAAAACCTCTTCTGCCTCTAAACAGTGCTTTGCTGTTAAGATTCCTGTACTAAACCGAAAGCATGTCCCCATTTCTATATCACCTTTTTTATCCTTTACGATTACCGGCAGCACATGGCCTTTATAGGAATTATAGATATAGGGGAAACCATATGCCATGCAGTTTAAACTAAACACAAGTGCATCTGGTTTGGACAAGAAAAAATCATCATTCTGACTTAAGAAAACGTAATTAGCATCCATCCCCATTGCTCCTATTCCCATACGTAAACACCGTAAGTATCTTTTCTTAGCTAAATTTTCGCATATTAGATGCACAACATCCGGCTGGATCATCATGCCTTTTGCTTCTTTTGTGTTATTAAATCGGGATGTGTTGCAATAGTCTATAATAGACTTTTTATTCGTTTCTTTAACACGATTAGATAAACGGAAATAGTCTAATATATCATAGACTAAATCCGGAATATTAATATCATAATCGTTAAACTCTTTCATATATATTCACAAAACAGTGTGCAAAGTTACAAAAAAAAATTAACATATACAAGCGTATATGACACTTTTTACAAAATATTTTGTTTTTGTAACCTTTTCGCATATTATTACGCCATTTTGGCAGAGAGAATAGATCTGGTATAATATTTGTCCTTGTATATATATTCCAACTACTGTCATTGGAAGAAGTAAAAACTGACAGAGAAAGGAGGTGTAATGAATGGGGAAGAATATACACGTAACTAAACATGGTGACGGCTGGGCTGTAATGCAGGAGAACGCACAGCGCGCTTCGGGTCTATTTGGAACGCAGCAAGCCGCTTTTAACCGTGCTCGCGAAATTGCAAGAAACAACCAGCAGGAGGTTTGTATTCATGGTGTAGACGGTAAAATCCGCGCTAAGCATAGTTATGGACCGGACACCTATCCGCCACCGGGTTGATGATTCACCCTAAAACCAAGCGCAGCGGCACATCTCATGCCGCTGCGCTTTTTTCCAACAATCGATAGAACTACCATTAGTTCTCATATTTTCTAATAGTCAATTATGCATTATAAAAATATCGAGTTATTTCTTTCTTCGTTTCTACATTCACATCCGGATCAGTAATTGCACTTGAGATATAGTTCTTTTTGAATGGGATATGAAAAGTGGGAACAAGTTGCAGTATATCATTTAAAATTGGCAACTTGTCCCAGTATTTTTGCAATACCTTTGTATTTAGCACGCCTTCTGTTGCTATTTCATTCGGCTCCAGATCAGGATAGACTACTATGACAGGTAAACCTAATGTTTTAGCGCCATATTCTAATTCCTCGTGAAGTGCCTTACTATTTTTTGTGTCCTTACTCAATATTAATATAATATTTTGTGATTTTCTCAATCGCTCATGAAGTCTCTCTTTTAAAGTCTCCCACTGGCTATTGTCACGTACATTATATGTCAAATCATGAGCGTCATTAAAAGGAAACGCATCATCCGTAACATTCCAAAGTTGGAGAGCGCTATAATAACAAAAATCATGAGCTGCCCTTGCTCCTAAGTTACTTTCATTGAATGGTTCTGTTACATAGAAAGCAGTATAACTGATTATCTTCTTCATATTATCTAATTTAATTAGTTGTTTTTAAACTCACATATTTCCATATAATACTCTAAATCCGATAACCGATTCACTTCTTCTTTAATTCCCCCGATAGCCGTATATAATGTCATTTGAAATCGTTCATATTGCTGTTTCATCTCTTTCTTTTTTATATATGATCCCCTCTGATGTATAGGTATTACTCCATAAAAGAACTCTCTTATTATGTACATTGCTTGATACAAGTCATTTTGGTGACATTTAGGATCATACCCTGAATAATCGGATAAAGATGGTTGATGATTATATGGCGATTCAGATAAAACCAACAAATTTTTCTCGTTGTGTTCATTGGAGAAATATCGACATCCTAAATCCATTCCCAATTCAAATGGCATATTTAATCTATAATATTCGCCCTTCTTCTTAGCTTTACACCTTGATATATCATGGATACCATATTTTGAGGCTTTTATCATAGCCTTTATTTTATCAATTCTAGGAGTTGCTCCATCACTATTCATGGATACCAATTTAGGAGTAAACCCGCAAACAGAAACAGCAAATATTATAGCTTGTTTCATTGGAATATATTCACTGTCATAGGGACAGTTAATAAATACGTTCTTATTATAATTTGCGTCCATCTTTACTGATAATATAATCTACCCTGCCATCTTTTCCGTGAACGACTACAATTTCTGCGTTCTTTGTTAACGTTTTTTGGGCAGATGCGACAGCCTTATGCTTCGTCTCATATACATTTCTTGCCCTAATAGATGCATCCGACCGAACGGACCATTTCCCTTGTGATGGCGCAACATGCAAGATGCTGGCTCTACCTTCAGCTTTGGCCCCAGTACTCTCAATACGAAATATTTTTCCGGTATCTTTCATAATTATAAGTAATTTTAATGTTTCCCATCTTTTATATTGTATTATGATTCATCTATGAAATACCATTCGTTATCACATGCTCTAACAAAGTGAGATTCACATTCAACTTATCAAGTGAATCAATCATTATATGAACCCCTCCTGGTATAGTGCATGTATCATTAAAATCAATAGTATTTACTAATTGGAGTAATATTCGCTGACTCGTACGACGCATACGCGAATACTTAGTTCCAAATAATGGCATATATACTGGTTTTGCTGCTGCTATCTCACTTAGATGTTCCATTAGCATATTTACCACCTGGGTATATTCAGTTCTACCTACATTCGCCACGTCTTGGTCATTGAAATGGGTTAAAGCAAAGAGCACATATGTGTTTTCACCATCACGCACATCTACGCATGTCCCTAAATCATACCTTTTGTCAGGGCAAAAGCCTAATCTACGAGGATGTTCCGCACACTTCTTATTCGCCAAGCCAGTGTTTATCTTTTGTTGTAATTCGTCTAGCCTGTCCTTATAATATTTAGTAATAAACTGTCCGTGCACCGAAGTTTCTTCAACTACCTTATCACCAACATGCGTATCGAAGTACTCATTGACTGGAATACAAATGATTCCTTTATGCTCAAATAAGTCACCCTCACATATCGTCAACTTCAATTCCGACGAAAGATCAAGCGTTATCTTCTTCTTTGAACGTGTCTGCCAATATGCATAGATGTAACTAATAAGCACTATTATAATAGCACCTAACGCGCCACATGCCCAACAATTCTTAAAGAAATCTAAGTCAAACAACATCGTTAATAATGTGGCTAATGATGCCAAAGCTGCAATAGCAGCAGAAAAATGTGCAAAAAAATTCCGCCTCATGTCTATCCTTCTATTGCCTTTTTAACTTTTTGATAATCGTACATATATCGTCCCCATGTCAAATTATATGACTTCATTACTTCATGTATTCCTATTCTTCGCAGTATCTCCGGGCACTTCGACTTGTCCATAGATGCCGCATTATATAGTACAACTATTCGCATCTCATTTTTCAACCATGCGTTATATGCCAATCGACATTCATATTCGATAAAACTTTCTGTTGAATAAGATTTTCCTATTACAGAACACTGATAACCGGGTGGCTGCGTGAAATAATTATATTGCTTATTGCTGCATACATAATATGAACATGAGCCCTTACGTACGGATGCAGTATTTTTACCTACAACTAAAATAAATGTCTTTGTTCGATTCATTCTCTCAGAAAGGCTCGACTTTATTGTACACGGCATGGACGAATCATAGCATTGTTTTAAACTATGAGCATCCACAAAATGCAAACTCCATTTATCTCCAGCATTCCACGCATAGAGTTGGCTAATGGCATCACTATCTCCATCCCACTCTCCAGCTATATATGTTTTAGTCCGATACACCATTATTTTCAACTAATTATTGGTTTTCAAAATTATCATATTTATCATACAAGTCCTCTAATGCCTTCTCTCCTCCGCACATAGACAAAAGATCATTGCTATCAAGTTCCATAAACGATGTCATATTCGTGTTGTATGCCACCATCAGTTCTCTTGATTCAGTTATTCCTACTGCCTTACAAAAAGACTTTAGGCCACTTCCCGTTCTGTGCCTCGGCAGAGTTTTCATCATTGCATACTCTTCATAAATCCATGGAGATAGAGTTTTTGCCAAATTCGTATTTTGCAATGAGGATAATTTTATCGAATGATTACTCTCTATGAATATACAACACTCAGTTTTATTAATAATGTCCATGATTGCCATACTCAACATGGCATGTATATGCGCCGTTGAGAAATTACGCCTATGATAGTTATATTTTCCATCCTTCTGCATGCAATATTTATCGTCTATCTTTAGCAACAATCCGTCTGCACTCTTCCAAACATAAGAATCTAAAAACACATTCAATTTGCAATAGCGTTGTAAGTATGTTGCTAATAAGATCGCATCATCCATATCATCATGTGAATGTGATATAAAAACATGATATTTTCCTTCCTTTCCAGTTGGAAAAACATAGTTCTGCAATTTTGATCCGTCTATCACAGCATCTTCTCCGCATGTAAAATAATCCAAACTTTTATACACCGTGGCCTTCCCTTCCTCAAACTTTATGGGGGACATGTCGCGCCCTATCTTCTTGATGGCATATACCAATTTTCGTATTTCGTTTACATCTATTTTAAACCTCGCATACATACGTACTAAATTTTGACGTGGCAAAATTACAAAAAAAAATTGAGATATACAAGAAAAAAGCCAAATATTCGTCAAAAAATTAGATTTTTAATCTAAAAACGAATATTTGGCAGTACAATTATATTCTGATATTTATTATAACAAATCCCAGATACGCCTTTTAAAACTTTCTCGCCATTTGTGAGTATTGCAATAATCTTTTACTTTCTGCATAATGATATCATTTCGCAACAACTCTTTTACTTCTCTATCAGAACAATAAAACAACCATGTGACCTTTATTGCATCTCTATCCTTAAAAGCCAATGGATTTTCATAGAACATATAGCATGGATGTTTCTTACGGAATTTACCTATCGCCTCAAGCAAAGAACCGTATTGAGTATCTTTACTTAATTCATATAATTTACTACATGTATATTCTTCCACCCATTGTTCTTGTGCATTAGGGATAATGATTTCATAAGACTCTATCATCTCAGCAGTTATAAAATGTGCTCTTGTGTTATACTCCGCTTCAATTATTTCGCATAAATCCCTCTTCTCAAGAATCTTGTCTATGATATGTTTTTTATCATTATTATTTACCACTAATAGAAGGGATGCTAATACCGTTGCGTTTCTTTCTTGAAGATCATTCTCCGATATGGATAATTTCTTCTTTGACAAAGAGGCTATTTGGGCTATTTCTGCGACATAACGTGGATAAGAATCACTACGATCGGACCACGGCTCTGCAGATATTAATTTTTTCATTATTCTCATTGCCTCATCTGCGGTAGGCTTCTGGCAATTAAGAAAAGCGCCTAAATATCCTGTCCAATCGGACAAATGTCCTCCTTCCCAATAATAATCAATCAAATCATATATTCCATCTAAACGGGGAGGGGTGTCTAAGAAATTACATAGCAGAATAATATTCTTAATAAAATCCGCAGTAATTTCTCTCTTTACTATATCAGTATAGTGATTCGGTTGCTTGATGTATTTTGTCAGATTTGCACATATTCTTTGCAGAGAGTTCTTAAAATTCTGATCTGCTTGTATCTCTCTCGCTTCATGTGTATTAAAAATATCACATAAATCTTTATTTGAGATTCCAAAAATCAATAGATATATGCAAGCTTGATATAACTCAGGCAATTTACTTTGACTATGGCCGTCAACATCTATTGTCAACAAACTATCAATAATTCCTTCTGCTGTATTGTGATAAAATTTCTTGCAATAAGTATCCGTATCTTGAATAATATGATTTTCAATACCCTTATTAAATAATCGACGAAATTCGTACATCAATACATTCACATTGGAATTATATGACATTCCTCCGTATTCTGATTGTTTCCTTTGCTTAGCTAATTTTTCCTTTAAATCAATACTCCTGATATAATTACTGTGTGTACTAATAGCAGTATTCTCTCTTAGTGTTTTTTTAATGTCATCTTCTATTGGGAGTGAGTTAAGGATTTCTTCTATGTTTATATTATGTAATTGATCTAAGATTTCATTCAACGATATTATTTTTGATGAATGATTTAATAATGTCCATAATACAGCTCGCAAGTTACACATGCATATATAATACAATATATAGCGTTTGTGAATTAGCATTTCTTTCGCTAATTCAGTATATTTTAGATATGCTTCTTCGTATTTGCCCACCTTATACATTACAAAGGGAAGTATCATATCACTTCTTGTATACGTCAAGGGCTGTGCTTTCAGATATTTTATGGATTTTTCCAATGTAATATAATCACATACATAAAAATCATTTATCGGATTATGTTCTTTTTTAATCCAATCAATATCAATATTCCGTAAATCTAGTGATTCAATTTTATTAATTGCATTTAATCGCAATAAAGATAGTAAATACCTAATCTGATCACTTGTAAAATCCCCATATTGGTTTTTAGAGATGTTGATTCCTTTTATTTGCTCCTGAAAAACTTTTTTATAATGATCAGGAAGAGTTACTTCTCCTAAATCTGATATACGAAGATTTACCCTTTGTCTATACGGAAGAAAATTTCTTACCGAATTACCAAACACCATTATTTGATCCGTGTATTTCTCGAAATAATCAAGAGCCAATGAGATTACACTTTCAGTATTTTCCCGATAATCATTTGATAAAAGACTTAACCGATTGTATAAATTTTCGCTATATTTATTATCAAATTCATTTTTTGACGTAGATAAATCTGCTGTATTTATATATATCGTTTGAATATTCTTGTTCGTATAATATATTGCCTCGAGGTTGGTTAACTCTCTATCAGCCAACCAATATACACGTTGCATATGTCCGTGCAATGATTGTTCCACCCAACGTAATATATTTTTAATGTTTGTGTCATTGAAAGAAAATCCGACAAACAAAATCAGTTTGGATGCAAAAAGAGATAGAATAAACGCACGGATTAAGGGATAGTTTAACCGATAGTCATAATAATCATTTTCTGTCAGAACAATTTTTCGAGAATCAAAATCGCCATGCATTTTGATTAGCATTCTTTCGCCATGATTATATGGAATATCTTCATCGCGCCTTACAATATGAAAATGTTCGTTATTATGGAGAACTGCTTGCTCCAACAAATTATCGTAATTGGTGGTTATTATGTGGCACGGATTTAATTTGATTAACGCGTCATGTATTGGAGAGGGGGCAACCTTGTCTATTCGCAAGATTTCCTTCACCCGCTCTAGATACTCTTTTTCTCCTCGTTGTTCTTTATACAACTGGGCTATTTTCAAGAAGTCTGTTTCCTCCTTGATAACATCCTGAGGTAGTTCTTTTTTTATCTCACTGATTAAATCACGCCACAATGGCACTCCGGAACTAGCAGAAACGCCAGCACCGACAAATATAACCAGACGATTTTGGCGTGACGCTTCTTGAATTTGCTTAATATGAGAAATGATATCGTTGTCCATATATCAAATATTTTGGTCATGCTTGTTTTCTATGTTCGATAATCCATAACCTGTAACCTCTCATCCTTTATCCCTCTGCCGCCCTTCGCGGCGCGATTTTTACAGTTTTTTCTTTGCTCTTCTCCCGCTCATCAGTCGGTAGCAAAACAACACTAAGGATTCAAGTTTTTCAAGTCTGATTCCAATTCTTTTAGACTCTGCAAATGCTCCTCTTCCTTCAACTGATGTTGGTATTTCTGATACTCCTCATTAGCTTTTTGCACTGCCAACTCATGAGATATTCGTCCAGCATCTTCAAGTATCGAACGCTGATTCATCGTCAGAACCATTCGTAGCCTTTCAACCCAATCCGCCATATACATTGGTATATGCGCCATGGCTTGCGCTTCTGCAAAAGCTAAATATTGCTCGACGATCAACTTTAATAGCCCGACTTCCTCTTCTGTCAAATAATTCTTCCCGACATCAATATCTGACTTCAGTACTTTACCCTGCTTCTCAGTCGAAGTTAAACCCATTTGCGGCAATGCGGCATTGGCTCGATAGTACACCAACTCTGCTGCCGTCTTTCCGCTTACAGCCCATAGCAACTTATTTTGTACTTCTTTGAAGAACTTAAGCGTTATCTCATCTGAAGGATCATAATCTATACTCGTCTTATAGATGTCTTTTATCTGTTGATAGAAAACGCGTTCTGACAAACGGATCTCGCGTATCCGATCTAACAAGTCGCGGAAATAGTTCATCGAGTTACCACGTTTGAACCGCTCATCATTAAGAGCTACGCCCTTGATGATATAATCCCGTAAGCGCTGCGTTGCCCATATACGGAACTGGGTACCTTGGTGCGACTTTACACGATAACCTACGGAAATAATGACATCTAAATTATAGTAAATAGGCGCTTTTCGCATAAATTCGGAAATCCCGAATTTGTGGGTCGTGGTCTCTTCCTGCAACTCTCCTTCTTCATAGATATTCTTAATATGCTCATTGATTGTCGAAGTGGCTTTTCCGAAGAGGACTGCCATTTGTTGTTGCGTCAGCCATACTGTCTCATTCTCGAACAGCACATCTACCTTTACAAGTCCGTCCTCTGATTGGTAAATTACTATTTCATCGTGTCGTTCTTCCATATTCTATTTCTATTCAGCGCACAAAGATACGAAAAAAGATTCAAATATACAAGTTTTTGACAGAAAATCTATAAAATACTTGTATTTTTAGTGATTTTGGGCTAAAAAATGGTATTTGCAGCATCGCTGCACTGTAACTTCGGTGGGTCCCGTTGGGAGGACCGACGTTACAATTTGGATTAAAAAAATCCCACATATACAAGATTTTAATAATTATTTTATTAAAATAATCGTTTTTTCATTTCTCGTTAACGCCATTTAATAACTGTAACTTTGCACGTTGTTTTCGCCGCACAGGTGATCTAATCCCCATCTGTGCTGGGAGAATTATGCATTATTAATCATTAAAAACTATCAAAATTTATGAAAGAATTAAATCTTACCCCACTCGCCAAAGAGTGGTTTGTCGTCCAGTTCACCGATTTTGTAGGTGACGATGTAGAAAAAGTAGATCACTTCACTTTCGATGTACGTGATTTTGTCCTGTTTGTAGTAACCTTCGTCTATGACTACCTTCATGGCCGGCATTTCCGTCATGCAACCCGTGACACCGGTTATGCACTCAACTATGAACCACGTTCAGTTAACAAAATCATCAAAAAACGCTCCAAAAATAAACAAAAATGACAACTCGGAACTAAGTTCTTGTTAGTTGGTTCAAAAACCACTACCTTTGCAGCGTCTTTCGATTTTAGGGAGACGTTGCATTGTACATTGACATGTTGAACACCTATGCAATACAAGCATTTTTGTCATTTTTTGGCATTTTTTGACATGGAGAAGCCAATTGACTTTTGGCTTCGCAATAATCGTGCCCCTGCGGCTAAGAAAAGGGTAAGCGTCTAAGGAGGACAAGCTGACCGAGAGTGATAGCAAAATATTTTCGGTTTGTTTTCTTATATGTTTTCTTGGAGACGAAAGAGGATGGCTATATGCCATACAGGAGAGGTAATTTAGAAGGGATATTGGAAGCTTGCTTACGGATGGAACTTATGAATTGACTCTCGGGATGTTTTACATCCTTTCGTCTCGTTTTCCTTGAAATATATAATAAAAGGCGATATTGCTATCTGATGATTTTTCTTAAAACTTTTTTGGTTATCTAAGAATGTCATTTATGTTTATTGCGCGTAGCGTGTTTTATATGTTTTTGTTTTAGTATTAACCCGCGGAAGTTTTGACGGGCTTGGATCCATCGAGTGCGCACTCACCATCAAAGCCAAGCACAAAACTTATCGCCAAATGCAAAATTGTTGCAAGTCGCTCCGTATCAAGGAGCGGCAGCTGCGTAACAAGCAGCGCAAACCTCGCAAACCACAGCCCTTTTTGTGGTTTAAGTTCGATCCTGACGACTCCCGTCAGTTGATCCTCAGCAACGGCACACGCCTTCGCCAAGCCTATGACGGTGTCGGACTCTTCCTCTCGCAGGGAGGCAATGTCTATGCCCTCTCGCCAGTGGGGCTACGCAGTCGTCGTGTCAATTTCTGGAAGAAAAACACC
>Ga0247610_10000550_pt1 | contig 51547 bp, 49 predicted proteins | sample 174DNAGHGhighgp2_FD_193483 | JGI IMG/M metagenome (GOLD analysis project Ga0247610, IMG submission 193483) | Sheep rumen microbial communities from Palmerston North, Manawatu-Wanganui, New Zealand - 1742 DNA GHGhigh gp2 | ecosystem: Host-associated > Mammals > Digestive system > Stomach > Rumen...
ATTCTTAGCTATCGATCCATCATTTATTGAAGAAAATCCTAAGTATCACTTAAAGGATGTTTCTGAGAAGAAACAATATGTAGAGGTTCCTGTAATGATGAAGGTTAGATCTGATAGAGGTCTAAAGTACTTCAAGGAATTAGTTGATTATATGTTCGCAACTCGTGGTGTTAAGCCAAAGAGAAATTATGAGAACGTTGATTACTTACCTACATTAATTCCAAATGGTGAAGCAATTTTAGCTACACTTGGTATGTCAACATACTACTTACAAAATACAATGAATGCTAAGGGTATCCCTGATGAAATGCCAGATAATCTTGAGGATTATTTACCAATGATTCCAGGTGAGCCATTACCTGAAGGCGAAGAAGAAGTTGAAGCAACTGTATATCTAGATACTTTATGTAACCATTTCGAGGATGGTAACGAAGTTACAATCGATGTTCTTAAGTCATTACATATCGTTACACGTGGTAACGTATTAAGAATTAAGGCTCGTGGTACATTAGATAGAAAGTTAATCATCTACGCTGAATACTTCGACGAAGATGCATTAAAGATGTTAATGTGCACAAATTGTACAGCAATTAAGGTTGTTAGATAGTTCTATAAAATAAATTAGGTCTAGCTTATGCTAGGCCTTTTATTTGCCTTATTTTTGATTTTTAATGCCATATTGATATTTTTATATAAGAATAGAATAATATGTATTTTAAAGCAAAATAAAAAAGTGGCTAAGCCACTTTATATATTATTCATTATATTCATTAATACCAGCAACACCAGTTTCAATAGCAGCCTCTGCAACAGCTTTAGCAACAGCCTTTGCTACTCTCTTATCAAATGCTCCAGGTACGATATAATCAGGAGATAATTCAGAATCAGAAATGATATTAGCTAAAGCTTTAGCAGCAGCTAGCTTCATTTCCTCATTAATCTTTCTTGCTCTTACAGCAAGTGCTCCCTTGAATAAACCAGGGAATGCTAACACATTGTTAATTTGATTTGGAAAATCAGATCTACCAGAACCAACAATATAAGCACCAGCCTCCTTAGCCTCCATATATCCAATTTCTGGAGTAGGATTTGCCATTGCAAATACGATAGCACCATCATTCATTGTCTTAATCATTTCAGGAGTTACAAGCTTTGGTGCTGATACACCAACGAAGGCATCAGCTCCTTTTAGTATAGATGCTAGTGTACCATCATGGTTTTCTGGAGTAGAATATGTTCCTTCATCTATTAATTCTTTAATTAAGAAATTATATGAATCATATTTTTTCTTATCAATTACACCTGTAATATCTGATGCATAAATTTTACCAACACCGATTCTTTTTAGCATTTTAGCAATCATTGAACCAGCCGCACCAGTACCTGACATTACAACTGTCATATCAGATAATTTTCTTTTTGTAAGTCTTGCTACATTCATAAATGCAGCTGCTACAATAATAGAAGTACCATGCTGATCATCATGGAATACAGGAATATCCATTTCCTTAATTATCTTCTTTCAATTTCAACACATCTTGGAGCTGAAATATCCTCTAGATTAATAGCGCCTAGTGTTGGCTCTAAAATCTTACATGTTTTAATTATTTCCTCAACATCCTGAGTCTTTAAGCATAGAGGAATAGAATCAACACCTGCTAATTCCTTCATTAATATTGATTTACCTTCCATTACAGGAATAGCACCATATGGTCCTATATTACCTAATCCTAATACAGCAGAGCCATCTGTAATAACAGCTACCATATTTGATTTAGATGTATACTTATAAGCTAATTCCTTATCCTTTTCGATTTCCTTACATACATAGGCAACACCAGGTGTATAAGCTAATGATAAATCAGCTTGATTTTCTACCTTTACCTTTGATTTGATTTCAAGCTTACCTCCGTTTTCATGAAGCTTTAAGCTTTTTTCCTTTAATTCATTTGCATCCATATTAATTTCTCCTATCAAAAATATTATTACCAAAATAATCAATTGCTAAAATCATTTTAAATCCATCAACCTCTAATCTTTTAATAGATTCAGGACCTAAATCGAAAAATGCAATTTCTTCAGCCTTTTTAACTGATTTTGCAAGCAATGCTCCACAACCACCAGTAGTAATAAAATATAAAATCTTATTATCTATATATGTTTTGACACAATCATTATCTCTTGGACCCTTACCTATAGTTGCAAGTACATTCATCTTAGGCATCATATAAGCAAATTTATCCATTCTAGATGATGTTGTAGGTCCAATAGAACCAACTACATTACCTGGCTTTGTTGGAGTAGGACCAGCATAATAAATGAAAGAATTAGTAAAATCAACAGGTAATTCTAATCCATCCTTCATCATTTGTTCCATTCTTAAATGAGCTGCATCTCTAGATGTATAAATTACACCAGTTAGTTCAACTACATCACCAGCATGTAATTCCTTTAATTTATCTAAATCCTTAGGTATTTCAATTCTCATTATAGAATCACCACCTTATGACGAGAAGCATGACATTGAATATTTACAGCAACAGGTAGGGAAGCTATATGGCATGGATATAAATTAACCTTAACTGCTAAGGCTGTAGTTTTTCCTCCTAATCCCATAGGACCAACCCTTAAATCATTTAATTCTTTAAATAATTCCTTTTCTAGCTTATTAGCATCTGGATCTTTAGCTTCATCATCTATAGGACGAAGAAGAGCTTCTTTAGCAATTAATCCTGCCTTTTCTATATCTCCACCAATTCCAACACCAACAACTAACGGAGGACATGGTCTACCTCCAGCCTCTTTAACTGTATCTAATACAAATTTCTTTATTCCATTAATTCCATCCGCAGGTACTAGCATTTTAACCCTAGACATATTTTCTGACCCAGCACCCTTAGGACAAATAGTTATTTTTAATTTATCACCTAATGTGAATTTGATATGAATAATACCAGGAGTATTATCCTTTGTATTAACTCTATTTAGTGGTGATTTAACTACACTCTTTCTTAAATATCCTTTAGTATAGCCATCACTAATACCTTTATTTATGGCATCATAGATATCACCATTTATATGAACCTCATTTCCTATTTCAACAAATACTACTGTTATACCTGTATCCTGACACATAGGAACATTTTCTTTAGCTGCAAGCTCATCATTTTCAATTATTTGGGATAATATTTCCTTAGATAAGCCTTCTTCATTATTCATGGCCTTTTTTAAGCATGATAAAACATCATTTTCAATATATGTCGCAGCTTCAATACAAAGCCTTGAAACCTCTTTAGTTATTGTTTCTGGTTCAATAAATTTCATATAAATACCTCACAGTTTGTTATTATACTATAAAAATATATATTTTTATATTTATTTTTTTCTCAATTAATATTAAAATTAAATCTAATAGGATATTTTTAATAATTGTAAATTATTATATAATCTTATTGATGAGGTGTTATTATGTCAAATTATAATGATTGGTTATTATCAAAAAAAGCAAACCAAATCCATGGTGAAGCAATTGATGTTACAGATATAAAGAAATTTTTAATGAATATCAAAGGCTTATTATTTCCTGGATATGTTGAAAAATATGGTTTATTAGATGATTATTTAGAGGAGAAGAATTCATCTGTTAAATTTTATTTAAAAAGATTATTAACAGGTATTGAAAAGCTAACAAAGGAAACGTTGAATAAGGATCAAATTATAAATGATTTCTTTGAAGGAATTCCTGAGGTAGATAGACTTATTCAAACAGATATAAAGGCGATGTTTGATGGAGACCCAGCATGTAAATCTCCTGTAGAAATAGTTTTATGCTACCCAGGATTTACAGCAATTTTTACATTTAGAATTGCTCATATATTATATGATTTAAATGTTCCTGTTTTACCAAGACTTCTAACAGAAACAGCTCATTCTAAAACAGGTATTGATATTAACCCTGGTGCTAAAATAGATGAATATTTCTTTATTGACCATGGTACAGGTATTGTTATAGGTGAAACATGTGTAATTGGTAAGCATGTTAAATTATATCAAGGAGTTACTTTAGGTGCTTTATCACTTTCTAAGGGTCATGACTTAATTAATGTAAAGCGTCATCCTACTATTTGTGATAATGTAACAATTTATAGTGGTGCTTCAATATTTGGTGGTAATACTATAATTGGTGAAAATACAACAATTGGCTCTTCAGTAACAATTACTGAAAGTGTAGATCCAAATATGGTTGTTACTATTGAGGGTATGTGCAAGAAGCATTCTAGAGGAGGTATCTAAAATGAAGGTTGAATATTATAAGGAATTTAGTACTGTTTATCAAAGAGATTTAGAATTTAAGGTTTTTGGTCATGCTGGAAAGCCTTGTATAGCATTCCCAAGCCAAGATGGTAGATTCTTTGATTATGAAAATAGAGGAATCATTGATTCTATGAGCTGGTATATTGAGCAAGGAAAGATTCAGGTATTTTGTGTTGAATCAATGGATCAGGAATCATTTTCAGCAACATATAAAAGTGGCTATGATAGAATAAGAGCTCAAGAGGCATATTATGAATATATTATTAAAGACATCGTACCTAGAGTATATGAAATAAATACTTATGGTAATGGTGGTGGAGTAGCATCAGGCATTATGACATTTGGTGTATCATTAGGTGCATATCATGCTGTTAATTTCTTTACAAGAAGACCTGATATATTTGATGCAGTATTAGCATTATCAGGTGTATATGATTCATATTTCTTTATAAATGGATATACAGATGATTTAATGTTCTTAAATTCACCTGTTGAATCATTAAAGAATATGTCATATGATCATCCATATGTTAATATGTATAAGAACTCTAGAATAGTAATTTGTGTAGGCCAAGGCAATTGGGAAGAGGAATGCTTAAAATCAACAAGAGAAATGGACACACAATTACATAGATTAGGAATACCTGCCTGGTGTGATTACTGGGGATATGACAAGCCTCATGATTGGCCAAGCTGGCTAGAACAGGTTCCATATTTTTTATATCATATATTAGATTAAATTTAATTTATATAGGAAGAGCAATCTTCCTATTTATTTTTATCTTTGTAATAAATAATTACATATTTATTGATGGTAAATAGATTATAAAAAATGCTAATGATATAGTGTCTAAATAAAAAGAAATAGGTGTAAATAAAGCTTCTCATTTTTTCGATTTTTACAAAAATAAATATTAATTTTAAAAAAATTAAAAATTATATTGTATTTCTAAAAATTTAGTCTATAATTATTATCGTTCAAGTAAAAATTTGAATATCTGTCACGTTAAAAGTAGCTATACTTTTTTAACGATTTACAGAACCAAAAATTAAATTTAGGAGAAAGGATAAGAAAAGACAAATGTCTTTTCGTTCGGTAAATTGAGTTGGAAAGAAAGCCAATTATCGAATTGCACAATATCGTAAAGTATTATGGCGATAATTGTGTTGTAGATAACATTGATTTGGATATCTACGAAAATGAGTTTATTACTCTTTTAGGACCTTCTGGTTGTGGTAAAACTACTACACTAAGAATGATCGGAGGATTTGAGTATCCTACAAGTGGTGAAATAATCGTAAATGGAAAGATTATTAATGATCTACCTGCATATGCTAGACCTATTAATACAGTTTTCCAAAGATACGCATTGTTCCCACATTTAAACGTTTTTGATAACGTTGCGTTTGGTTTAGTAAACCGCGGAAGAAAATTTATGATTGATTTCTATGGCGGAGAAGAAAAGGTTATGGAAGATGCTCTTCTATATAACCAAAAGATTGGCAAGGCTCAGGGCAAGACTAAACCTTCTTATTTTGATGTAAGAAGATATTTAAAGGCTAGAGTTGCTGAATCTGTAAGTGAAGCGTTAAGGCTAGTTAATCTTTCTGGGTATGAGGAAAGAAAGATTGATAAAATTTCTGGTGGTCAGATGCAAAGAGTTGCAATTGCACGTGCTATCATTTTAAAACCAAAAATTTTATTACTAGATGAACCACTTTCTGCGCTTGACCATAAGCTTAGAGTAAATATGCAATATGAGCTTAAGGAAATGCAAAAGAATTTAGGTATCACATTCATCTTCGTTACACATGACCAAGAGGAAGCTATGGTTATGAGTGATCGTATCGTTATTATGAAGGATGGTATCATCCAGCAGCAAGGCTCTCCAAAGGATATCTATAATGAGCCAAATAACAGATATGTAGCTAATTTTATCGGTGAATCAGATATTGTTAAGGGCGTATATTTAAGAAAAAATTTAGTTAAGTTCTTAGGACAAGAATTCCCTGTAGTTGGATATGATTTCACAGAGGGTGAAAATGTTGATGTTGTTATTAGACCTGAGGACTGGGATATTGTACCTAGAGAAAGTGCTAAGGTAATTGGTAAGGTTACATCTTCAATATTTAAGGGTGTACATTATGAATTATTAGTTGATATCGAAGGTACTGAATTCGTTGTTCATACATACGAGGATATTCAAGCAGACGAGGTTATTGGTTTAACTGTTGACCCATATGAAATCTGCTTAATGAAGGAAGATGGCTCACCTAAGAAGCTTGTTCCATTAACACAAGAGGAATCTAGAAAGACTGTTACATTATTTGATGTAGCTGCTAAATATGAAGCTAAAAATGATTTCTATGGTCATGAGGAAGCTTCGGAGGATAAATAGTCTATGCAAAAGAGTGAAAAGAAGGCAATTATACCTTCATATCAGTGTGCACATAGACTTGATAGACTAGCTAGACCTTATATTTGGTTTTTATATATCTTTGCAGTATTACCTGTAATATTTATGATTTTCTTAATGTTTGTAGATACAGAGGGTATCTCATTTAAGGGATTAACAGGTAGTATTACAAATTTCCAAATTTTAACAGAAAAATCAACAATTATAGCATTCTTTAATTCAATTAAATATGCATTAGTTACAACTGCAGCCTGCATATTCTTTGGATTCTTAGTTGCTTATATGCTATACAAGTCTAAAATTAAAAATAAATATTTAGTATTATTGATTTTAATATTACCAATGTGGACAAATATTTTACTTCGTATTAATGCTATCGCAAGTGTATTTAAAGCTAATAATATCATCACTGATATTTTTGGCTTTAATGGCTATGGCTTAGATATCATTGGTACAGATTTAGCAATTTATTTAGGTATGATATTTACATATTTACCATTTATGGTAATGCCTATTTATACATCACTAGAAAAAATTGATCCATTATTACATGAGGCTGCCTTAGATTTAGGTATAACTGAATTTAAGAAGTTCTGGAAGGTTATCGTTCCACTTGCTTTAAAGGGTGTAATTTCAGGTTCTATTATGGTTTTATTACCATGTCTATCAGGATTTGCAATTCCAAAGATTTTAGGTGATGGTAATATTACATTAATTGGTAATGTAATTGAGCAAAACTTTATTAATATGAGCTATAACCAGGGTTCAGTATTAGCTATAGCTATATTAATCATTATATTAGGTTCAATCCTTGTTGTATCTAAGGTTGATAAGGAAGGAGAGACATTATTATAATGGAAAATTTAGAAAAGAAGCCTTATAATCCAGCTGATTATGAGCGTGCATGTTTAGAAGATTATGGATATAAGCCTCATAAAGGCTTAAAGATGACTTGGAAGATTATTTCTATAGCACTATTAGTATTCTCAATCTTTATGTTATATTTTGCAGTAATTATTATTGCAATTCAATCATTTAATTCGTCAGATTCTACAACAGAATTTGCGTCATTCACATTTGCAAATTATGCAAATATGTTTACAAAGACTTCATTAAATAAGTCTATATTAAATACATTCCTAACAAGTATTTGTGCTACAGCAATAGCAACAGTACTTGGTACATTAATTGGTATTGGTGCTTTCTATTTACCTCCAAAGGTAAAGCAAAGATTAACATTCTTAAATAATATACCTCTTTTAAATGCTGATATTGTAACAGGTGTATCTTTAATGATTATTTTCTCATTATTGCTATATGTTAATAAGCATATATTTGGATTCTGGACAATATTATTAGCACATGTTTATTTCATATTACCTTATATCATCTTATCAGTTTTACCTAAGATGAAGGAAATTGACCCTAACATGCTAGAGGCATCACTTGATTTAGGTGTAAAGCCTATTAAGTCTTTAAGAAAGGTTATTGTACCTTGTGTTAAGGGTGGTATATTCTCAGGTATGATTTTAGCATTTACTATTTCATTTGAGGATTTCGTTGTTGGTTATTTTACAACTGGTAATGGTTATAATACATTATCTATTTGGATTTATTCATCAATTGGTAGAAAGAGCTTATTCCCTGGAGTATATGCTTTCTCTACACTTCTAACTGTAGTTATGATATTAGCAATCCTAGCTTACAATTTTATAATGAAAGGACGTGGTTCTCGTGAAAAGAAGAATGGCTAGCCTTTTATTATTAGGTGCATCAGTTTTAACATTATCATCTTGTGGTGGTAGTGAGGATACATTATTATTCCTTAACTGGGGTGAATATATTGATGAAACATTACTTGATGCCTTTGAGGAAAAGTATAATTGTACTGTTCAAATGGATTTAGGTGAAAGTAATGAAATATTCTATTCTAAGGCTAAGGCAGGAACAACTGTATATGATGTAATTTGTCCATCAGATTATATGGTTGAAAAAATGTATGCAAATGATTTATTAGAAAAGATTGATTTTGATAAATTACCTCATATTAATTTAGATGATAGAAAGCTATCAACTAAAAAAATATTTGAGGATATGGATTTAAACCTAAAGCAACATTTAGGTGATGAATATGAATTAGGTACTATTGAAAATTATGCAGTTCCTTATCTATCTGGTACTTGGTGTATCATGTATACAACTAAGAAATCTGGAGTAGAGGAGGCTGTAACTAAAAATAGTAAAAATCAATGGGGCTCATTATTTGATAGAACAACTTTACCAGCTGGTACTAAGGTTGCAATGTATGAATCTCATCAGCATGATTATTATGCATTATCTAGATATTTAGGATTAGATCCTACATTAGAACAGCCTCAAACAGTATTAGATCAAATGGAAAAGATAATATCTAATATGAACTATAATGCTTGGGGTACTGACTCAATAAAGAAGGATATCGTAGCTGGAAACATTGACCTAGGTTATATGTGGACAGGAGATTTCTTATATTATTATGCTGAAAATGCCGCTAATCAGGCTATGGATGCATATTTAGCAGAAGACATCAAAATTGATGAGGCAGCTAATTTCTTAGATGTAATCACATCTGATGAAAGAAAATATGAGGTTAACGGCAATACATATGACATTGGCTTTGATTGCTTCATCCCTGATGATACTGTTGCATTTTGTGATAATTTAGTTATTACAAAGGATTCTTCAAATAAAGAATTAGCTTATAAATTTATTGATTTTATGCTAAATCCAGATGCTGAATCAGAGGATGCTTCATCATCAGCATTTACAAATACCTATTATGTAGATTATGATGCTCCTTATAGTAAGGTTTATAATGAATTAGTTGATTTAGCTGATTCTAGCATTTTTACTGATGAGGTTGCAGAAGAATTTGATCCTAAGGATGGAGATCCTTATGATTCAGATTTATATTGGCTATTCTATGATTATGTAATTGGTATTAGCTTTTCTAAGTATTATGAAAGTGATGAATATTTAGAGGAAAATAATCTAGAGCCAAAAGGAAATATTTTAGCTTTATTTGATAGGAAATATGTAAATAGAATAAATACTACATTTAATAATGCTAGAGTATAGATTAAGTCCACTTTATGTGGGCTTTTTCTTTGACAAAATATATCTTTATTGATATAATTATTGCGTAAACAAAAACTCATTGGAGTCGTAGTCGAAATGGCTTAATGCCGTAAGTGATAAATTATCACATTATTGATTGAGTTAAAAGCTCAAATTTTATAAGATGGTTACTTTATAACCCGCACCCTGTGCCACTTGTGAAACGGTCAATAAGAGTAGTAAAAGTATTATTTACTGTATAGACTCTATATGAATACAATTCATTTTAGTTTTATTTAGTCGCACACTTGCGACTATTTTTTGATTATAAGGAGGACTTTAATATGGGTAGAGTAATTGTAATTGGATGTGGTGGAGTTGCAACTGTTGCAATTAATAAATGCTGTCAGCATCCTGAGGTTTTCGAGGATTTATGTATTGCATCTAGAACATTATCTAAATGCGATGCTTTAAAGGAAAAACTACAAAAGAATACTAAAACTAATATTACAACAAGGCAAATAGATGCTAATAATTTAACAGAATTAATTCATTTCTTTGATGAATATAAGCCTGATTTAGTTATGAATTTAGGTATGCCATATCAAAATTTAATTATCATGGATGCCTGCCTTATTTGTAAATGCCATTATCTAGATACAGCAGCATATGAGCCAGAGGATACAGATGAGCCAAATTGGCGTAAAAGATATGAAGAAAGAATTAAAGAAAAGAATTTTACAGCATATTTTGATTATAGCTATCAATGGGAATATAAGAAGAAGTTTGAGGAAGCAGGCTTAATTGCTTTACTTGGCTGTGGCTTTGACCCAGGTGTTACACAAGCATATGTAGCTTATGCTAAGAAGCATGAATTTGATAGAATTGATACATTAGATATCCTAGATTGCAATGGTGGAGACCATGGCTATCCGTTTGCTACAAACTTCAATCCTGAAATCAATTTAAGAGAGGTTTCAAGTGAGGCTGATTATTATGAAAATGGTAAATGGATTAGAGTACCTGCAATGTCAATAAAAAGACAATACGATTTTGATGGTGTAGGTATGAAGGATATGTATTTATTACACCATGAGGAAATTGAATCAATTTCAACTATCTATCCTGAAATCAAAAGAATTAGATTCTATATGACATTTGGTCAATCATATATTACGCATATGAATTGCTTCCAAAATGTAGGCTTACTTTCAACAACGCCTATTATGTATGAGGGAAGAGAAATAACTCCAATTCAATTCCTAAAGGCTTTACTTCCAGACCCAGCTAGTCTAGGACCTAGAACTAAGGGTAAAACTAATATTGGTTGTATCTTTACTGGTGTTAAGGATGGTAAGGAAAAGAAATATTATATTTATAATGTTTGTGACCATGAGGAGGCTTATAAGGAAACAGGCCTTCAGGCTATATCATATACAACAGGAGTACCAGCAATGTGTGGTGCTATGATGATTCTAAATAAGATTTGGACAAAGCCAGGTGCTAATACATTAGAGGAATATGATCCAGATCCATTTATTGAGGCATTAGATAAATATGGATTACCAAAGAGAGAATCATATAACCCTACTATGGTGGAATAAATGAAGGATTTAAGAGAACCATTTTTAGGATTAAAGGATATAAATCCTAATGAATTTTTTAAAAATATAAAAACACCATGCTACATGATAGATGAGGCAATGATCATTAAGGATTGTGAAATTCTAAAATCAGTTTCAGATAGAACAAGTGCGAAAATATTATTAGCAGAAAAATGCTTTTCAAATTTTGATTTATATGATGTTATTAGGAATTATTTAGCCGGTACTGAAGCATCAGGTTTATATGAGGCAAGATTAGGTAGTGAAGAAATGCCTGGTAAAGAGGTACATGTGTTTAGTGCTGCCTATAGGGATGATGAATTTGAAGAAATATTAAAATATGCTGATCATATAATATTTAATTCAGTATCTCAGCTAAAAAAATTTGGTAAACTAGCTAAGGAGCATAATAAGGAAATAGGATTAAGAATTAATCCTGAATTTTCAACTCAGATAGGGCATGAAATATATGACCCATGCTCAAGTTTATCAAGGCTTGGTGTAACAATTAATTCGTTTGAGCACGAAATGACTGATGAATTAATTAATATGCTAGATGGTATTCATTTCCATACATTATGCCAGCAAAATTCAGATGATTTAGAAAATACATTAAATGTAGTATTAGATAAATTTGGTAAATATTTTAATAATCTAAAATGGATTAATTTTGGTGGCGGACATCATATAACAAGATCAGATTATGATATTGAAAGATTAATCAGATGCATTAATTTAGTTAAAAATAAATATAATGTAGATATTTATTTAGAACCAGGTGAGGCAGTTGTATTAAATGCTGGCTATGTATTAACTAGAGTATTAGATTCATTTGATAAAAATGGAATGAATTTTCTAATTGTAGATACAAGTGCTGCTTGTCATTTCCCTGATGTTTTAGAAATGCCATTTTTACCACCATTATATAATGCTGATTTAAAAGGAAATGATATCCTATATAGAATAGGCTGCCCTACCTGCTTAACAGGAGATGTAATTGGTAATTATAAATTTAAAAATAAAATTAATGTTGGTGATTTATTAATATTTGGAGATATGGCGTTATATACAACTTGTAAAAATAATACATTTAATGGTATGCCATTACCAGATATTTATGTTATGAAAAAGGATAAGGAAATCATTAAATTAACTAATTTCGGGTACAATGATTTCAAAATGCGTCTCGGTAAATTAAGATAAGAATAAAATGATAGGCCTAGTGCCTATCTTTTTTGCTATAATTTAATTGAGGGAAAAATTATGATTATAGATTTAGAAAAGGAGAAGATGAGTATTAGTGAGGCTTTATTTATAGCTAAGCCATACGATGTTATTTTATTAGAAAATAAAACATATGAAGAAGAAATAAATATCGAAACTCCTCATCTTACATTTAAAGGAAAAGAAAACACTAAAATATCATTAGATTTATGGGCATCAAAAGTAGATTCTAAAACAGGTAAAAAGTTAGGAACAACAGGAAGTGCTGTAGTTAAGGTTAAAGAATCTGCTAATAATTCTTGTTTCGAATCTATTATATTTGAAAATAGCCATAAGAAAAAATATGAGGATAATGGAGAACAGGCAGTAGCTTTTAAAACATCTGCCTCATTTACATTAATTAAAAATTGTAAATTTATTTCTTATCAGGATACATTATATATTGATAATGGATATAATAACTTAGTTATCAATTCATATATAGAAGGAGATATAGATTTTGTTTTTGGCTCAGCTGATTGCTTATTCATTAATACAGTTTTAGCATCAAAAACAATGAAAAAATATAGCTATTATACAGCTCCATCAACATTAGCTCAAAATAGATATGGATTTGTATTTTTTGATTCAAAATTCAAGCAATTAAATGATACAAAAACATATGTTGGAAGACCATGGTATCCTACAACAGCTAAATCACCTATAATTCCAAAATTGTATTTCATCAATTGTGAATTTGAAGGAGATATAGAGCCTTCATATATTAAAATGAAGGAAAGTGATCCAAATTATCATAGATTATCATTTTATAATTCAAAATTAAATGGTAATTTAATTAATAATGATGATATAGATTTATATGATTATAAGGATAAAATATTAAGATATTTTAATTTAAAGTAGCCAATTATGGCTATTTTTTCTTGATTTTAGAATAAATAAAATCTATAATTTTATTTGTTGATGGAGGGGTTTATATGGAATTTATAAAGAAAAATAAATATCTTTTATGTATCATTTTAGGAATTGTTTCAATGGCTTTAATTATATCTAATACATCAAGTATTTATAGAACCATTCAATCATTTAAGGAATATGGTTCAGAAATACCAGCTCATTTAATATTCCTAATAATTGAATATATTTGTATTTTTTTAGCTGAATTAATATTTGTAGTTATTGGATATAGGAAGCAAATGGATAAAAATCTAATAATGCTATCAGTTGTTTTATATTATGCATCAGAGGTAGCATATTATGTTTATCAAATATTTTTAGGTGAAGATTATTCTTTTATTTTTAGCTTAATTGTTTCAGTATTGTGTATTATAACTGTTATTTTAGCATTAACAAATCCTAGATTCTTATTTAGTGGTATCATTTTATTATTAATTGATTCAGCATTTAATTTATCTACTACATTTGCAGGATCAACTGTTGGATTTAGTACTTTATTATTAGATGTGATTTTAATATTTACTCTTATCTTATTTAATAAGAATCAAGATAGTGATGAAGGAGAATATAATATTTATAGCTAAAGAAAAAATGGAGCGTGCTCCATTTTTTTAATTATAGTCGATTAAAATATTAATACATTTTTGTTCTAGTATAGATCTAGTAATTTCTTCCATTTCTTTTGGAGTATTTTTCTTTAAATTACTCCAATTACATAAAATAGAAGAAAGGATAGAAACCTTTAAATCTAATAAATATGGATTATCATATTTAGATTGATCGTATCTTTTAATACAATCCTTTAAAATACTTTCATTTTGAGTATATATTATATTAATTAAATCTCTATGATATCTCCAATATTCAAAGAAGAACAATAATTGATTTGGCTTATCTACTCTTTCATCTAGATATCTTTTATAAAAATAATCTAGCATTAGCTCTAAAACCTCAATTACATTATTAAAATTTCTATAAAATGTAGATCTTGAAATTCCACATTCTTGGCTTATATCAGCAACAGTTACATCACTTAATGGCTTTGTAAGAAGAATTCTTCTTAAGCTTTTATAGATTTTTACTTGGCTATCGAATGCTTTCTTATTAGTTTTAAATTCTTTCATTTATTAAATCACCTAACTTTAATTAATATTATACTATAATTTTTTCTTCTTCACAACGATACAATTGTGCGAAAATGTGTTTTGATTATGTGAAAGTTAAAAATATAAATAAGATATGATATAATTATTTTAAAGCGAGGGATATATATGATTAATTTTCATAAATTTAATTTCTTAGATTGTAAAAAGCTAAAAACATATTTAGATGAGAAAAATCTTTATTTATATGAATATAATCCATATTGGATTTTTACAAATGCTAGCTTTTATAAGCCTGAAATTTGCTTTTCAAATGAATATGTGTTTATTAGATATAATTTACCTGAAATTGGAAAGGTGTATTATCCACCTATAAAAAATCAGGGTGGTAATTTAGAAATGACATTGCTTGATATGATAGAGGATGCAAATAGCCTAGAGATTCCTTTTTATTTAGGACCTATTCCAAATTCAGAAAAGAATAGATATGAGGCTTTATCATATAAAATATTAGAAAATGAAAATTTAAGTACATATATATTTAATATGAGTGAATTAGCTAATTTAAATCTAAATAAGAATTATAAATCTGATATGAAGCAATTCAATAAGGAGCATAAGGATTTATTTTTAAAGAAGGTAAAAAAAGAGGATTTTACTCAAATAATTGAATTCATTTCTAAGATTAGAGATAAGGAGGATGAATTAGAATTTTATCCTAAAATTAATCAATTAAAGGAATGTATGGATCATTTATATGAGCTTGATTTAATTGGTGTTTTATTGCTAGACGAGAAAGATACATATGGATTTGCTATAGGGTCATTAATGGATAATTGCTTCTATTATCATTTAATGTTTTATGATAAGGAAAAGAAGGGTAGCCTTCCTATGCTAATTTCAGCACTTGCTAAATACGCAGGTAGCTTTGCTAGATTCGCGGCAATGCCTGCTCATCATGGAAAGAAAGAATTAAAGGATTTGTATGAATCATTAAATCCATTAAGAATTGAAAATTATAATGGTAATTTCAATGTTTAATGTAGAATTATTATAAATTATTTAGTATAATTTAAATGTTATTATGTGAGGTATTAAAATGGAAAAAGATGAAATTGAGAAGCTACATGAGGCTTCACTTAAATTAAATAAGGAAGTAAAGGACAAATTAGCTAAGGCTGAGGCTGAAGGACAAAAGGTTCCTGAATCTGTTTGGGCTGATGGTATTCCTGATAAGGTTGAGGAAAAGGATAAGATTCCTCAGGATGAATTAATGAGTATGGCTGTTGATTATATTATGACTAATATAGTTATTCCTAAGGGATTTAAGATTGAACCAGGCTTCCCTAGACCTCAATATCCAAATATCATTTGTAAAAGAGATGGCTTAAAGTATTCAATTGTTATTGTTCCATGTGTATATCCAGCATTCATTACTATCGATGATAAGTCAAGATTGGAATTTGTTAAAACATGTAAGCAAAATGATTTAATTCCTTTATATGCCGCTGTAGGATATAGATCTTATGATGAGGAAAGAGCTAAGGCTAGATTAATATTAAGAGGAGATATCTTTATTACAACATTCCCAGGCTTTATTGTATTAAAGGATACAGAAACTCAAAGCTTTGATATTAAGGTAGCTGAAATGTTCCGTCCATAAAATTAAATTTTTAAGAGACTTCGGTCTCTTTTTTTCTAAGGAGAATTATTATGTTACACCCAATTAAGCATTTCCTAACTATCACAAATCATAGACATAAGGTTATGATGTATTGCTTCAAATCTGGACTAATTATTCAGGGCTTGATGCATGATTTATCTAAATATGGATTTACTGAATTTTGGCTTGGAGCTAAATATTATGATGGTAAGAAATCACCTCATTATAATGAAAGAATCAAAAATGGCTATAGTAGAGCGTGGCTACATCATAAGGGGAGAAATAAGCATCATATAGATTATTGGATGGATGTTAATATGAAAACATTCTTTATTGATCCTGTAGAGATGCCTAATAAATATATTATGGAATGTGTCTGTGATAGAATAGCTGCATCTAAGGTTTACAACAAGGGTAATTTCAAGCCTAGCATGGTTTTAGATTATTTTAATAAGGAAGCAGAATTTCTTCCTATGCATGAAAAAACAAAGGAAAAAATTGTATTTTTACTAAATTATTATATTGAAAATGGAGAAAAGAAATTATTCAAATATATGAAGAAAAAGTTTAGGAAAAATAAGAATTAACGTTATGAAAATAATTGTTGACTTTGATATATAAATAGAATATAATTATGCTGTTGTAACATGCACCACGTAGAACGGGTCATTAAATGGATAAAATCCTACCCTAATAGTGTGTCTTAAAAAAATTTCAAGGAGGTAATACGACATGTATGCAATTGTAGAAACAGGTGGGAAGCAAGTTAAGGCTATCGTTGGTGAAGCAATCTATGTTGAAAAGCTAGAAGTTGCTGAAGGCGAGACTTATACTTTCGAAAATGTTTTATTAGTATCAGAGGATGGCAAGGCTGCTAAGGTTGGTGCTCCATATGTAAAGGGCGCTACAGTTACAGCTAAGGTTGAAAAGCATGGTAGAGGCGAGAAGATCGTAATCTTCAAGTATAAGCCAAAGAAGCATTCAGCTAGCAAGAAGGGTCATCGTCAAGCTTATACAAAGTTAGTTATTGAAGCAATCAATGCTTAATAATTATGACAAAGATTAGTATTAAAGAAGTAGATAATAAATTTAATGTTGTAGTTGATGGACATGCAGATTTTAAGAAATATAATTCTGATATTGTATGTGCAGGTATATCTACAGCGTTAACAATGACAATAAATGCTCTTGATAATCTAGGTTACAACATTATTGGATTAGAAATGAGCGAAGGATATTCTAAATTCGAAGTTGAAATTAATGATGTAGTACGTGCAATTATTAAAACCTTTAAGGAAATTGTGGTACAGTTATCAGAAGAACATCCTAAAAACGTAAAAATTTGTTAAATGGAGGATTGTACGATGTTAGTAAGATTAAATTTACAATTATTCGCATCTAAAAAAGGTGTAGGTTCTACTAAGAACGGCCGTGATAGTGAAGCAAAGCGTTTAGGCGCTAAGGCATCTGACGGTGAAGTAGTTTCTGCTGGTTCAATTTTATATCGTCAAAGAGGTACTAGAGTATTCCCTGGTGCTAACGTTGGTCGTGGTGGAGATGACACTTTATTCGCTAAGGTTGCTGGTACTGTAAAATTCGAGCGTAAGGGTAGAGATAAGAAGCAAGTTTCTGTATACCCTATTGAAGCTTAATTAATAGTTATCTTAATGCCCGATTTTTATGTCGGGCATTTATTTTTATTTTATGATTGAAGGGAGGCTTTTATTATGTTTATAGATTTAGCCAAGATTGAGGTTGAAGCTGGTAAAGGTGGAGATGGTATCGTTGCCTATAGAAGAGAGCTTAAGGTAGAACGAGGCGGTCCATACGGTGGAAACGGTGGAAAGGGTGGTTCTGTCATCTTCGTTGGAGATGAGGGATTATCTACATTATTAGATTTAAGATATAATCCAAAAATAAAAGCTACACCTGGTGAAAAGGGTAGAAACAAAGGACAATATGGCGCAAATGCCGAAGATACTTATGTAAGAGTTCCTGTTGGTACTACAATTTTTGATGATGAAACAAATAAGGTTATTTGTGATATCACTGAAAATAAGCAGGAATTTGTTGTATGTAAGGGCGGCCGTGGTGGTAGAGGTAATTTAGCCTTAGCCAATGGTACATATAAATGTCCTGATTTCTGTGAAAAGGGTGAACCAGGAGAAAAGAAAACAGTTAGATGTGAATTAAGAGTTCTAGCTGACTGTGGTTTAGTTGGATTCCCTTCAGTTGGTAAATCAACTTTAATTGCTGCAGTATCATCTGCAAGACCTAAGATTGCAGCATATCATTTTACAACATTAATTCCTAATTTAGGTATGGTAAGATTACCTGATGGAAGAGATTTTGTAATGGCTGACCTTCCTGGTATTATTGAGGGTGCTCATGATGGAGCAGGCTTAGGCTTACAATTCCTACGTCATATCGAAAGATGTAAGGTTATTGTTCATATCGTAGATATGGCCGCAGTTGATGGAAGAGATCCTTTAGAGGATTTCAATATTATAAATAATGAGCTTAAAGAATATAAGATGAATTTATCTAAGCGTCCTATGATTGTTGTTGCTAACAAGATGGATTTACCAAACGCAAAGGAAAATCTTATAGAATTTAAGAAGCATGTTGATTTACCTGTTATAGAAATTTCAGCAATGGCTCATGATAATTTAAATGAATTATTATATAAGATTGCTGATACATTAGAAACTACAGAGGCATTCTCATTATTTGAAGAGGATGAATTAGATGTAGTTGAATATACATTTAAAGATGAAGAAAAGCCATTTACTATCGAGAAGCAAGATGATGGTGTTTATAATGTAAGAGGTAAAAAGATTGAAAAGATTTTTGCTATGACAGATTTCGATTCTGATATTGCAAGAGCTCGTTTTGCTCGTCAATTAAGAAGCTTTGGCGTTGATGATGAGCTAAGAAAGCTTGGAGTACAAAATGGAGATTTAGTAAGAATCTTGGATTTTGAATTTGAATTTATAGACTAAAAAAATGGTGCAATTACACCATTTTTTTAATATAAATCATTCATTTGCTCTAAATAAGATTCATATTCTTCATTAGATAAAATTTCCATTTGGTTTATTTTTAAGAAATTATTTTCTTTAGCTAAATAGACTAAATCATCTAAATTAGATGGAATATAATCAGATAAATACACATTTACCATTTTATTATCCTCAAGCATTTTAGCATATATTCTAGTATGACCTGAAATAGCTACATATTCATCATTAATGATAGTAACAGGAATATAGACTTCCTTATCCTCTAAATATTTACATACATTATCTAAATTTTCCTTATTTATAAAAAACTTAGATGGTTGTATAATATTAATCGGCAGTCTAAATGTGTATTTTTCGTCAAATGCTTTGTAATATGTTCTGTTTTCGTTATAGAACATATTGACATATCCAAAGTATTTTCTGAATTCATCAATTACGGCATCAACTAATGTTAATCTATCGTATTTGATATAGGCTTCAAAGCCTCTAATATCGAATTCAAAATAATATTTTATTTTGTTTTCTATGACTGTGAAGCACTGTCCTAGCAATCTATTTTTAGTTGTATAGACTGTGCTTTCATAATCTCTTATAATTTTCATTTCAATCACCAATGAAAATTATAACAAATCTTATTATTATTTCAAATTAGTTTTATTTAAAAAGTGGGGAGGGGATAAAATGATATTTGAAAAGCATATGAGAAAATATTATAAAAAATATTTTATTCTATATGTTATTGGAATATTAGCACTAGTAGCAGTCGATGTTGCTCAATTATTTATTCCTGAATTCTTAGGTGATATAGTTAATATTTTAACTGATAAGCCAAATGATTCAGCTGATCAAATATTGAAAATAACAATATGGATTTTAACTATCGCGCTAATCATGTTTTTAGGAAGAATGCTTTGGAGATTTGCATTATTCAATGCATCAATTAGAATTGAGGCAGGATTAAGACATGATATGTTTAAAAAATCAACAAAGCTATCTCAAAAATATTACCATGAAAACAAGGTTGGTTCTATTATGTCATGGTTCACTACAGACCTTGAGCAAATAGAAGAATACTGTGGATTTGGTACTGTAACAATTGTAGATGCTTTCTTTTTAGGATTATTAGTAATAATTAGAATGGTTAGATTAGATTGGGTATTATCAATTATCGCATTTATCCCTATGATTCTAATTATTGTATGGGGATTCCTAATTGAAAAATATATGTCAATTAAATGGAGAGAGCGTCAGGAGCAATTTGATAAGCTTTATGATTTTACTCAAGAAACATTTACTGGTATTAGAGTAATTAAGGCGTTTGTTAAAGAAACAGCTGAATTACACGCTTTTGCTAAAATAGCAAAGAAGAATAAGGATACAAATGTATCATTTGCTAGAATTTCTGTTTTGTTTGATGTTTTAATTGAATTAATTATCGCAGCTATTATGGCTTTAGTATTAGGCGTTGGTGGCTATGTAGTATATAGATATATAACAGCTGATGCAGTTATAATATTTGGTCATACAGTAGAATTAAATGCTGGTGGCTTAGTCGCATTTATAAGCTATTTTGATACATTAATTTGGCCTTTAATTGCCATGGGCTCAATTGTAGCTATGAGATCTAGAGCTAAGACATCATTAAAGAGAGTTGCTAGCTTCCTAGATAGCGAAGAGGATATTAAGAATATTGATAATGCTTATAAGCTTGAAGATGTAAAGGGTAAGATTACATTTAAAAATTTATCATTTTCATATCCTGATCAAACAGATGTAAATTATTTAAGTGATGTTTCATTTGAAATTAAACCAGGTGAAAAAATAGGTATCATAGGTAAAATAGGCTGTGGTAAAACAACATTAGTTAATTTATTATTAAGATTATATAATGTTGAAAAGGGAACAATCTTTATTGATGATCATGATTTAATGGAATGTGATATTCAATCAGTAAGAGAGGCTATAGGCTATGTTCCTCAGGATAATTTCTTATTCTCAGATAAGATTACAAATAATATTGCCTTTGGTAATAGAAAGAAGGATACAGTAGCTGTTAGAAACGCTGCTAAATTTGCTGATGTAGATGATAACATCATCAATTTTAAGGATGGATATGACACAATATCAGGTGAACGTGGTGTAACACTATCTGGTGGTCAAAAACAAAGAATTTCTATTGCGAGAGCCTTTATTAAGGATGCTCCAATTATGATAATGGATGATTCAGTTTCAGCAGTAGATGTAAAAACTGAGGAAACTATTTTAAAGAATATTAATGAAAAAAGAGAAGGTAAAACAACAATTGTTATAGCATCTCGTGTATCAACTGTTTCTCATTTAGATAAAATTCTAGTATTAAATAATGGTAAGGTTGAAGCATTTGATACTCCAAAGAATTTATTAAATATTTCTGAAACATATAAAAAGATGGTTTATCTTCAAGAACTTGAAAAGGAAGTAGAAGGAGGTGCTATCTAATGGAAGAGGAATTATTAAAGCTTAAGGGAGATAAAAAGATCCCAACAAGAATTCTGCTTAGACGTACTATGAAGTATGTTAAGCCTGAAATATTATCATTTATAGTAGCATTTATCCTATTAATCGCAAACGTTGTTTTAGATTTATATTTACCTTTAGTTGTAGAGGATATTACAAATAATGTAACTAGTGATGCTATCAATTTAGATAGAATCATAGTAATGGCAGTAATCTATTTTGTAGTAATGCTTGTTACAATGGCAACATTATATTTAGAATCAATGATATTACAACGTGCAGGTCAAAAAATTATTTATAATCTAAGAATTGATGTATTTACTCATATTGAGAATATGAGCCAGCATCAATTTGATGAAATGCCAGTTGGTTCTTTAGTAACAAGAGTTGCCTCATATACTCAGTCAATGAGTGATTTCTTTACAAATGTAATTGTTAGAGTTATTAAAAATATTTTATATATTGCTGGTGTTTTATCTGTAATGTTCTATTTATCACCTAAGATTACATTATTTATGCTAATATCTGTAGCTTTAGTAGCTATATCATCATTTATATTCTCTCGTGCTGTTTCTAAGAGATTTAGAACAGAAAGAAGAGCGTTATCTGATTTAAATACATATTTAAATGAGAATTTATCTGGTATGAAGATTACTCAAATCTTTAACCAAGAGGAATTTAAGGATGATGAATTTAATGAAAAGAATGAATTCCTAAGAAAATCTAGATTCAATTCAATAATATGCTTCGCATTATATAGACCATTTATTACATTAATTTATATTTTAAGTGTAGCTTTATGCTTCTATTTAGGATTTGAATATGGAATGCTTGCTGGTGCTGTAGTAGCATATTATATGTATCTATCTAAATTCTTTAACCCAATTCAGGAGCTTGCTGACCAATTAAATCAAATTCAAAAGGCTTTAACAGCAAGTGAAAGATTATTTAATTTAATGGATGTAATGCCTGAGGTTAGAGATGCAAGCGATGCTATAGATATTGATAATTTTAAGGGTAAAATTGAATTTAGAAATGTATGGTTTGCTTATAATGGTGATGATTGGATTTTAAGAGATGTTTCTTTTGTAATTAATCCAAAGGAATCTTGTGCCTTTGTAGGGGCAACAGGTGCTGGTAAAACAACAATATTAGGATTAATTGTAAGAAATTATGAAATTCAAAAGGGTCAAATTTTAATTGATGATATAGATATTACAAAGATTAAAATTAAATCTTTAAGACGTGCTATAGGTCAAATGCTACAGGATGTATTCCTATTCTCTGGTTCAATTAGAGATAATATTACATTACATGATACAAGCTATACTGATGAAAAGATATTAGAAACTTGTAAATATGTAAATGCTGATTCATTTATTAATAAATTACCTAAGGGCTTAGATGAAGAGGTAATTGAACGTGGTGAGAATTTCTCACAGGGTCAAAGACAATTATTATCATTTGCTAGAACAGTTCTTGCTGAGCCTCAAATATTAATATTAGATGAGGCAACAGCTAATATTGATACTGAAACTGAAGTATTAATCCAGGAATCATTAGAAAAGATTAAGAATATAGGAACAATGCTTGTTGTTGCTCACAGATTATCTACTATTCAGCATGCTGATCAAATAATAGTTTTACAAAAGGGTGAAATCATTGAAAAAGGAAATCACCAGGAATTATTATCTAAGCATGGTCATTATTATAAATTATATAAATTACAATTTGAAAATAGAGAATAATCTATAAAATCACTACTTTATGGGGTAGTGATTTTTGCTTTATAGACAAACTATTAAAACTATGTTAAAATACGAATTAGGATTTTAGGTAAGGAGAGATGACATGAAAAATCTAAAAAGAATATGCTTGTCATTTATTTTAATGCTTATCGGATTATTATTTGTAAGCTGTAATAATGAAAAGGAAAATGATAAAAGAGAAGCAGAAAATATTAGCTTAAATGAATCATCTATTGTTATCTATTTTTCTAGGACAAATAATACTGAAAAAATAGCTAATTATATCATTGAATTAACTAATTCAAAATCATATGAAATTTTAGCTAAAATCCCATATACAGATGATGATATTAAATATTATACAGATTGTAGAGCGGATAAGGAGCAAAATGATCCTAATGCGAGAGTAGAAATAGGTGGAGATAAAATAGATATAAGCAATTATAGTACGATTTATCTAGGATATCCTATTTGGCATGGAGATGCTCCTAAAATTATGTATACATTTGTTGAAAGCTATGATTTAAAAGATAAAACAATAATTCCATTTTGTACATCAGCATCAAGTGGAATAGGAAATAGTGGTATTAATTTATCTAAGCTAACAGGTGAAGGAAAATGGCTAGATGGTAAAAGATTTGATAAAAATGATGAAAAGAGTGTAGTATCAGATTGGTTAAATAAATTAAAGGAGACAAAATAATGACAAAGGAAGAATTAGAAATAGTACCTTTTGGATTAGGTATTGTAAATCCATATAATAAATATTTTACAGGAACAAGCTATCTTAATTTTTTAAATCAGGTTGGTGTAAATGTATGTAATGTTACATTTGAGCCAGGCTGTAGAAATTATTGGCATATTCATAATGCTAAAAAGGATGGAGGACAATTTTTATTAGCTACTTATGGTAGAGGCTATTATCAGGAGGAAGGCAAAGAGGCTATAGAATTATTACCTGGTGATTATGTTTATATTAAGCCTAATGTTAAGCATTGGCATGGGGCAGCTAAGGATTCAGTTTTTTCACATATCGCTATTGAGGTACCTGGAAGTGATTGTAGCACAACCTGGTGTGAAATGGTTAGTGATGAGGATTATTTAAAGGTAAATGAAATCCATAAAAATGAAAAAGTTATCCAAACTGCAGGAAGAGATGCTTTAAATAATTTAGCACCTGAATTTGCTAGATTAAATGATGATATATTATTTGGTGAGGTTTGGAGTAGAACATCCTATTTAGATTTAAAGAAAAGATCTATTTTAACAGTTGTTGCATTAACATCTACAGGTATTACAGATTCATCATTAAAATATCATATTACAAATGCTAGAAGAAATGGTGTTTCATCTAATGAGCTATGTGAATCATTAACTCATATTGCTATGTATGTTGGCTGGCCAAAAATATGGGCAGCATTAAGATATGTAAAAGAAATATATGAAGATAAATGAAATATCTAAATTTTAACTAATTATTGAATTTGGGACGTTTTTTATTTATAATCTTTTTTGGTGAAGGTTATGAAAATAGAAGATTATAAAAATGATGATGAAGTAATTTTATGGAGAGGTAAGCCAAATAAGAATGTATATATTAAGGAAAGAATATTTACACCACTAGCGATATTCGCTCTAATTTGGTTAATATTTGATGTTGGCTTTTTAGCAATTATATTCACAAATATGGCTGGTGAATTAGATTTTTTTAAATATATTATTATTCCATTTATGCTATTGCATTTAATGCCAGTATGGGTTTATTTAGGAAGAGTAATATTCAGTGTAAGAAGCTATAATAATACAAATTATATGGTAACTGATAAGGCTATTTATGCAACTAGTGGTATATTTACTGTTAATTGCCAAAGAAAGACATTCCAAGAGGTTACTAATGTATCATTTCATCAGGGTATTATTGATAAAACACACAATGTAGGTGATGTATTTATTCAAACAGGTACTGTATCAACAAAAAATGGAATGAAGCCAGTAGGCATTGATATTATCGATATTGAAGATTTTTTAAAGGTCTATAAATTAATTAATAAAACAGGTACTGATATTTTCTCAGATACAATGTATCCTAATGATTTAAGACCTAATACTAATCATGGATACAAAACTGAATACATAAATGATGAGGAAGAGGACTAATTTAATTAGTCTTTTTCTTTTTCCTAAAATGTGATAATATTTAGAAAATGGTGATTGCTATGGAAAAGAAGAAAATTATTAATAATTTTAAAACTGAATATATTAATAATATGAAGCTTTATAGTGATTATAATGATTCGCTTTTTAAAATTGATGATTTTAGGAAATGGAAGGATTCTTTAATTGAAAGATCTAATTCTATTAGAAAAATGTTTTTAGATAATGAAAAAATGATTTCTGATATAAAAAATGTTTTAAATGAATTAGATGACGAAAGTGCCGATTTATTATCAAATGTAATTAAAAAATTTAATAAAGAAAATATTCATGATTCATCTATTATGATTGAGATAATAAATAAGCTAATTGATTATTTTGAAAAGAAGGAAAATATCGATTATGATAGGCTTATAATGCTTAATTTAATTGGCGCATTAGAGGAAATGGAATTCTATTTAAGAATGGATTCTAATAATAAATTTGTTAATCCTAAGGAAAAATATTTAAAGGTATTATCTTATAAAAATCATTATGATGAAATTAAAACAATAGATGGAAGAAGAGGAATATTTTTAGCCTATTATAATTTAATAGGGCCTTTAGCTGATATAGTTAATGAGGAAAGAGATAATATTATTAAATATTATAAAGAGGTAAGAAAATTTTATTATAGCGATATTGTTCAAAATAAGGATGATGATATTGATAAATTAGAGGAGGAAATGGTTTATATAAATGATACATTCCTTTCCAATTTTATATATTATATTAATTCACCTTTAAAGGATGAATATTTTAAATTAATTGAAAAGCTAGATAAATCTGATTTAGAAAAGAATCAAATTTTATCTATAGATTTAGCTATTAAATTTGTAAATAATGAATTGAGCTTAGATGAATTAGTTGAATCATTAGTAGAATTATTTATTCAATATGTTGGTAATGGATTAAGATATAATGGTAAGGATGCTAATTTAAATAAATTTTGTAATGCTTTAGATATAGCAGATGTTATATTTTATCTATTAAAGGAAAATGATTATGATGAAAATAAAAAATATAATTTAATACCTAAAATAGGCTTTGCCCTATTTGATTATATCGGTAGTGTTCCTTATAAGGATTACACTAGCTATTTTGATGATATTTGCGCTGATTTATTTGAAAAGCTATTGCCATTTTGTCAAAATAGAGCCTATAAGGATGAGCTTTTAACTATGCTAATTTTAAGAAGACAGCCAATTACATATATTCATAGTATTATGGTTGAAAAAATAAGTGTAGCTATCGCTAAGGAGATTTTAAAAAATAAAAGAGAATTATTTAGTGATTTAATTGAGCTTGGATATGATACTGATGATAAAATCATTGAATATATCAGTAATGCTGCCTTTTATCATGATTTAGGTAAATGCTTAACACTAGGTGTAATTAATTTACAAAATAGAAAGCTTACTGATGAGGAATTTAAATTTATAAAGATGCATCCAGCTAAAAGCATTGTTTTATTAAATAATGATGATTCATTTAAGGAATATTATGATGTAATGCTTGGACATCATAAATTTTATGATGGAAATGGTGGATATCCTATAGAGTTTGATAATTTAAAATCTAAATATAAAAGCGCAATTGATTTAATTTCTATTGCAGATTCTACAGATGCAGCAACAGATATATTAGGTAGAAATTATACTGTCGGAAAATCTTTTTCTACATTACTAAATGAATTAAATCAATTTAAGGGTACTAGATATAATCCTGATATAGTTCAAATTATTAATGATAGCAATGAATTAATAGAATATTTAGATGAATTGACCAATGAAAAGAGAATAGAGGTTTATTTTGAGGTTTATAAAAAGATTATAAACCAGTTTTAATGGGAGAATATTATGATTATCAGTAAATTAAAAATAGATAAAAAATTTGAAACTAAGAATATTATTAATAATATTTTAAATATAGATTCTGATACTAAAAGGAATGTTATTAAAAAGAACATTAAGTCTAGATTAAAAACAACTTACATTTATATTTATGAGGAATACTACTTAAGAACTAATTCTGATTTGACAGTGACTATATTCATAGAAGAGGAAGAAAATAGCACTAATGTTGAATTAATTTCATCTGGTGGTGGAGTTGGAATGATGTCTAATTCATTTGGTAGTGAGGCTAAATCATTAAAAGAATTAAAGAATGAATTAATATCTTATGGATTTAAGGAGTATGATTAAAGCTAAAAAAATTGAAAGAGTATCTATTTTATGCTAAAATAGATTTAATTATTGATTTAGGGAGGAAACAGATTTATGAGTGAATTAATAAGAGAAAAAATTCTTAGAAACCTTGAAGCTAATAGTAGAATTGATTTAAATGAATTAGCGATTATGCTAGGAGTAAGTCAAGCGGAAGTCGCGAATCAAATAGCGGATATGGAAAAAGAGCATATTATCTGCGGATATACTACCCTAATTAACTGGGATAATACTGATAAGGAAATTGTTACTGCATTAATCGAGGTTAAGGTTACACCTCAGCGTGGTATTGGATTTGATTCAATTGCTGAAAGAATCGCAAGATTCCCTGAGGTTACATCTGTATATCTAATGAGCGGTGGCTTTGACTTTATGGTATTAATTGAAGGAAAATCAATGAAGGAGATTGCTAGATTCGTTTTTGATAAGCTTTCAACACTTGAAACTATTAATCAAACTTCAACACATTTCGTGCTTAAAAAATATAAGGATCATGGTGTTGATTTAGTTGAAACTAAGAAGGACGAAAGAATGCTAGTAAGTGCATAAAATGAGAGATTTTGTTAGTAAGAAAGTAAGAGATATCAAGCCTTCAGGTATTAGAAAATTTTTTGATATCGCATCTGAAATAGAAGGTGCAATATCACTTGGTGTTGGTGAGCCTGATTTTGATACTCCTTGGCATATTAGAGAAGAGGGTATTTATTCCTTAGAAAAGGGAAGAACCTATTATACATCTAATAGTGGTTTAAAGGAATTAAGACTAGAAATAGCTAAATATAATAAAAGAAAATATAATATTGATTATGATGGATTAAATGAATGCTTAGTCACTGTTGGTGGTAGTGAGGCTATTGATTTAGCAATGAGAGCTATTATAGAACCTGGTGACGAAATTATTATTGTTACTCCATGCTACGTATCATATGAGCCATGTGTTATTTTGGCTGGAGGTACTGTTAAAACTATTTGTTTAAAAAATGAAAACAAATTTAAATTAACAAAAGAAGAACTAGAGGAGGCTATTACACCAAAGAGTAAGGCGTTAATCATTAATTTCCCTAATAACCCAACTGGTGCTGTTATGAAATTAGATGATTTAAAGGAAATTGCTGAGGTTTGTATTAAGCATGATTTATTAGTTATATCTGATGAAATATATGCTGATTTATCATATTATGGTGAGCATGAATCTATTGCTTCAATTTCTAATATGAAGGAAAGAACAATTGTTGTAAATGGCTTTTCAAAGGCATTTTCAATGACAGGATGGCGCTTAGGCTATGCTTTAGGCCCTAAGGATATTATAAAGATGATGACAAAGATTCATCAATTTTGTATCATGTGTGCTCCAACAACAAGCCAATATGCCGCAATTGAGGCTTTAAGAAATGGCGATAATGATGTTGCATTAATGAGAGAATCATATGATGAAAGAAGACGCTATTTATTAGATAGATTAAAAAAGATGGGACTTCCATGCTTTACTCCAGAGGGCGCATTCTATGTGTTCCCTGATATTAGAGGCTTTGGCTTATCAAGTGATGATTTTTGCTTAAAGCTATTGGAAAAGGAAAAGGTAGTTGTTGTACCTGGTAATGCATTTGGTGAATCAGGAGAAGGATTTGTAAGAATTTCTTATGCCTATTCAATAGATGATTTAAGACGTGCATTAGATAGAGTTGAAAGATTCTTAAATACTTTAAAAAAGTAATTTTTGAAGATTATATGGAGCTTTTAGCTCTTTTCTTTTTGTAGGATTTCAAACTATAGTGTATAATTATTTTGATGGTGATTTTATGGAAAAATATGAATTAAATAAATTCATAAGTGAATATAGTAAAAAGCTAGATGATTTATATCAGGCCTTTTTGATTTCTTCTAAAAGAATAGAATTAGAGGGATTAAATAAAGAAATTCAAGCTGATGGCTTTTGGAATGATCAAAAGAAGGCTCATGATACAATTTCAAGGCTTAATGCGATTAAGGATTCAATTAATCAATATGATTCATTAAATAATAAATTTAATGATATAAAGGATAATATTGAATTAGCATTAAATGATTCTGATTTAATGGCTATGCTAGAGGATGAAATAGAAAGCTTTAAAAAGGAATTAGAGGAAAGCGAGAAAAATGCATTATTAAGTGGAAAATATGATTTTAATAATTGTATTTTAGAGCTTCATCCTGGTGCTGGTGGTACTGAATCAATGGATTGGGCATTGATGCTATATAGAATGTATTCTAGATATTTTAATTTAAAGGGCTATAAGGAATCTATATTAGAATATCAAGCAGGCAGTGAGGCTGGTATTAAATCTATTTCTATTGAGGTAAATGGACCATTTGCCTATGGTAGATTAAAGGGTGAGCGTGGTGTTCATCGTTTAGTTAGAATTTCTCCATTTGATTCATCTAAGGCTAGACATACATCATTTTGCTCATGTGATGTAACACCAATTATTGAATCTGATTCTAGCATCGAAATAAAGGATGAGGATTTAAAAATTGATGTATTCCATTCATCTGGTGCTGGTGGACAAAGTGTTAATACAACTGATTCAGCTGTAAGAATTACACATAAGCCAACTGGTATAGTTGTTACATGTCAAAATGAAAGAAGCCAAATTAAAAATAAGGAATTCGCTATGAACGTATTACGTTCAAAGCTTATGAATTTAGAAATCAAAAAAAGAGAAGAGGAATTAAATTCAGAAAAGGGAAGCCAAATGAAAATTGATTTTGGCTCTCAAATTAGATCCTATGTATTCACTCCTTATACTCTAGTAAAGGATCATAGAAGTGAATATTCAGAAAATAATGTAGAATCTGTTATGAATGGTAATTTAGATGGTTTTATAGATGCTTATTTAAAGTTTATTGCAGGTGAGAAAAATGAATGAAAATGAGAATAATGGAATTAAAAAAACTAATGTAAGAAAGATATTAGCAAAAAAGCTTTTGAAGCAATATTTATTTGTTTCATTTGGCGTATTATTGGTTGATTTAGGATTCTATTTTTTCCTTCAGCCAGCTAATTTAGTTATTGGAGGAATGACTGGTGTATCTATTATTTTAAGTAGATATATCCCAGAAACATCTTGGTTTACTCCATCAATATTTTTATATTTTGCTAATGGTGCATGCTTGATTTTGGGATTGATTTTTATAGGTAAGGATTTCTTCTTTAAAACTATTTATGCGTCCCTTCTATCTCCAACAATTATTTATATCCTAGAAAAAACTGTAAGCTATGATATATTCTATAATTCAATTAATGAATCAAAGCTATTAATATGCTTCATTTGTAGCTCCCTATTAACTGGTATAGGTGTAGGTATAGCAATAAAGAATAATGGCTCTACAGGTGGAATGGATGTAATCCAAAAGATAATTAGTAAATTCTTTAAGGTTCCTATGTCAATTACTATGTATGTTACAGATGTAATTGTCGTATTTGTTGCAGGATTCTATTTTTCACCATTTAAATTCGATTTAGAATTAGCTGTTTATGGTATTGTCGGTGTAATTGGAGTAGCTTATATTGTTGACGTTGTTGCCTTATCACTAAGACCTAGAAGAACTATGTATGTTATTACTAAAAATCCTGATGCAATTAAGGATGTTATATTCAAGGAATTAGATAGAGGTGTTACTTTATCTGATGTAAGAGGGGGATACACAGGTGATCCTTTAACAATGCTTATTTGTACAATGGATAAAAATGAATCGTATAGAATGAGTGGTATAATATCGAATATTGACCCTAAGGCCTTTACCTTTGTTACATCTTGTAAGGAGGTTAGAGGTGATTATGAAAATAGAGGATTATTCCTATGATAATTGAATCAATTAATAAGGATAAAAAAGGAAAATATTTAATAAAAATCGGTAGTAGCATATATGAATTTAATGAGGATATCATCGTTGAATTTAATTTATATAAGGGAAAAGAAATAGATGATAAATTATTAAATGATGCTATATCATCTAATTCATTAAATGATTATTATAATAAAGCATTAGTTTATTCTACTAAATATTTCAAGGGCTCAGGTGAGGTAACTGAATATTTAAAGAATAAGGGATTAAATGATAATGATTCTAAGGCTATTGTTAATAAGCTAATCGAAAGAAGAATTATTAATGATGAAAAGATAGTTGAATCATTAATTTATTCATTATCGAAATCATCTAATGGAAGATTATTGATTAAAGAAAAGCTTTTAGCTAAAAGATTTGATTCTAAATTAATTGATTTAAAGCTTGAATGTATGGATTTTGATATTTATTTAGAGGGCTTAAATAAATTATATGAAAAGAATAAGCATAAATATGATAAATATCCTGATTATGCTAGAATAGCAAAGCTAAAGAATTATTTATTTTCAAGAGGATATTCATCAAATGATATTTCAAATTTAGATATAAAATAAAGGCGCTTTAAAATGGAAGAGGTGGCTTTAAATGCTGCCTCTTTTACTTCTTTATAAAATAAGAGATATTAAATACAAATCTTAAGAAAATTAATTGTTAAATATAGTTTTCTATGAATATAGAATATAATTCTATATCGTCTTGTTTATAAAGTTTTTTTGAGGTATAATAAGCATATACATTTCGATGGTTTTATTGGAGGTACAATATGATACGAAACAATATTGATGATAATTTTTTATATTATTTTAAAAAGGGTGATTGTCTTGATTCTTATAAGACATTTGGTGCTCATTTAGTAAAAAATGAATATGGTGATAATATTGCATGTGAATTTGTATTATATGCCCCTAATGCTTTATATGTTGAAATAATTGGCGAGTTTAATGGCTTTACTGAAGGCGTAACTAGAATGGAAAAAATTCATGATGATGGTGTTTTCTATTTATGGCTAAATGGTAATTATGAAGGAAATACATACAAATATGTAATTATTACTAAGGGTGGTCAAAAGCTTTATAAGGCTGACCCATATGCCTTTGGAAGTGCATTGAGACCTATTCAGGATTCTAAAATTTATAATGTATTTTATCCTTATGAATGGAATGATCAGGAATGGCAAAAGAATCATACTAAGACCTATGATAAGCCAACATTAATTTATGAAATGCATCTTGGCTCTTGGAAGAGAAAAGGTGAAGGAGATAATGATTTTTATAATTATGTAGAAATAGCAAATATGCTATGTGATTATTTAAAGGATTTTGGCTATACTCATGTTGAAATAATGCCTGTATATGAGCATCCACTAGATGCATCATGGGGCTATCAGGGAACAGGCTATTATGCTATAACTCCTAGATATGGTACACCTCATGATTTTATGAAGTTTGTTGATATTTTACACCAGCATGGCTATGGTGTTATATTAGACTGGGTGCCTGGACATATTTGTAAGGATTCCTTTGGCTTATATATGTTTGATGGAACTCCATTATACGAATATCCAAATGAGCAGGATAGAGAAAACCCAGAATGGGGTACTGCAAATTTGGATTTAGGTAAGGGTATTACAAGAAGCTTCCTATATTCAAATGCTTTATATTTTATGAAATATTTCCATGTTGATGGATTTAGAGTAGATGCAGTTTCTAATTTAATTTATTATTTAGGAAATTGTAATAGAGGTACTAATATTGGTGCTTGTGAATTTATAAAGACTTTATCAAATTTATTATTCAAGGAAGATGATAGAGTATTATTAATAGCAGAGGATTCAAGTGCATTCCCTAATGTAACTAAGCCTACATCAGATGATGGCTTAGGATTTAATTATAAATGGGATATGGGCTGGATGAATGATACATTAAAATATTTTAAATTAGATCCAGTTTATAGGAAATATCATCATAATCAATTAACATTCTCTATGATGTATTTCTATAATGAGCAATTTATGCTACCGCTATCTCATGATGAGGTAGTTCATATGAAGGGCTCACTATTAAATAAAATGCCAGGTGATCAATGGAAGCAATTTGCTTCATATAGAGCATTAATGGGATATATGATGACTCACCCAGGAAAGAAGCTATTATTTATGGGTAATGAGCTAGCATCATATGATGAATGGCATTATGAAAGCGAATTACCATGGTTTATTTTAAAATATCCAACTCATGATGCTGCATGGCGCTTTATGAAGGAATTAACAAAGCTTTATAAGGCTGAGCCTGCTTTATGGGAAAGGGATTATCAATTTGATGGCTTTAAATGGATTGATGCTAATAATGGTGATCAATCAATGTTCATATTTGCAAGATTTGCAAAAAATCCAAAGGATCATATCCTTGTTGTAATGAATTTAACTCCAAATACATATGACGATTATAGAATTGGATGTGTTGCAAATTATAATTATGAATATGTAGAAATTATGAATACTGATAGAGATATTTATGGTGGATCTAATATGATTAATGCTGATCCAATTAAGGTTGAAAGAAAGCCATATCATAATCAAAAATATTCTATAAATATTAAAGTTGGTCCTCTTTCTGTGTTAATGTTTAAGGCAAGACCAAAGAAAAAGGCTAAATAAAACGTTTTATCTAATTGGTTTTATTGATAATTCGTGTGTTTTAAGAAAAATAATGCTACACTTTAAATATAATTTAAAAGTAAGGGGAGATTTATATGAAGAATTATCCATGTTTTAAAGATGTACAAACTTTCAAAAAAGCATTCATTGAGAATGTTGAAAGTAAATTTGCAATTGATTTTGAAGATTCAACTCCATACCAGCGTTATGTAACACTTGGTAAGATGGTTAGATATAAGATTGCTTCAGATTGGGAAAGAACTAGAAAGCTTACAAGCGAAAAGCATTTAAAGAAGGTTTATTATTTCTCAATGGAATTCCTAATGGGAAGAATGATTACTAACAACCTAATGAACGCTGGTGTTTATCCTGTCGTTAAGAAGGCATTCGAAGAGATGGGAATTGATTTAAATGAAATTGAGCATCAAGAGGCTGATGCTGGTTTAGGTAACGGTGGCTTAGGTAGACTTGCTGCCTGCTTTATGGACTCAGTAGCATCACTTGGCTTACCTGTTTATGGTAACTGTATCAGATATAGATATGGTTTCTTTGAGCAAGGTATTAAAAATGGCTACCAGGTTGAATATCCTGACCGTTGGTTAAAGGATGTTAACGTATGGGAAATTAGAAAGGATAATAAGGCTATTGATGTACCATTCTATGGATGGATTGATATTTCATCTGTTAATGGTAAGCTTCATGTTAAGCATAGAGATGCTGAATATGTAAAGGCTGTACCTTATGATATGCCTATTATTGGTGATAACAATCATATCGTTAATACATTAAGACTTTGGAGTGCTGAGCCATCTGATTTAAATCAGGATGCTGAAAGCTATGAGGCACATTCTAAGGTTAGTGAAATTTCATCAATGCTATATCCTAATGATGAAACAGATGATGGTAAGATTTTAAGATTGAAGCAGCAATATTTCTTCGTATGTGCTGGTGTTAATTCAATCATAAGATCACATAAGAAGGTTTATGGTAGTGTTAAGAATTTAGCTGATAAGGTAGTATTCCATATTAATGATACTCACCCATCACTAATTATCGCAGAATTAATGCGTATTTTAGTTGATGAGGAAGGATTAGAGTGGGATGACGCATGGAAGATTACAAAGAGCTGCTGTGCATATACAAACCACACTATTTTAGCTGAGGCATTAGAGAAGTGGCCAGTTAATTTATTCCAAAGATTATTACCAAGAATTTATACAATCATTGAAGAAATCAATAGAAGATTATTATTTGAAATTGAACAAAAGTATGGTCCAAATTCAAATGAAGCATATCAAATGGCAATATTAAAGGATGGTAGAGTTCATATGGCTAATTTAGCTATCCATGGCTCATTCTCTGTAAATGGTGTTGCTGCGCTTCATACAGAAATCTTAAAGAATATCGAAATGAAGGTGTTCTCTGATTTCTATCCAGGAAAGTTTAATAATAAGACTAATGGTATTACACATCGTCGTTGGTTATTACATTCAAATCCTGAGCTAGTTGAGATTTTAAATGAGAAGTGCCCAGGATGGGTAAAGGATCCTGAAGCTAAATTCCCTCTATTAGAGAAGTATGCTGATGACCCACAGGTTCAAGCAGCTTATGCTAAGATGAAATCTCAAAGAAAGCAGGAATTAGCTAAGAAGGTTTATAGAACTCAAGGTATTTCATTAGATACAAATTCTATCTTTGATGTTCAGGTTAAGAGATTACATGAATATAAGAGACAGCTAATGAATGCTTTACATATTATGTATGTCTATAATAGATTAAAGAGTGATGCTGAATTTAAGGCTAATTATTATCCTCATACATTCATTTTTGGTGCTAAAGCAGCTCCATCATATGTATTTGCTAAGAAGGTAATTAAGTTAATTAATACTATCGCAGATAAGGTTAATAACGATACTGAGACATCTCATTTATTAAAGGTTGTATTTGCTGTAAATTATAATGTTACATATGCTGAAACAATTATACCAGCAGCAAACGTATCAGAGCAAATTTCAACTGCATCTAAGGAAGCATCTGGTACATCTAACATGAAGTTCATGATGAATGGTGCTATCACAATTGGTACACTAGATGGTGCTAATGTTGAAATTAAGGATTTCGTTGGTGATGAAAATATCGTAATCTTTGGTATGGATGCTAAAGAGGTTACAGATTTATATGCTAATGGTGGCTATGATCCAAGAGAAATTTATGAAAATGACCCAAGAATTCATGAGGTATTAGACCAATTAACTAATGGCTTCTTTGATAAGGTTGATGAAAATGAATTCCAGATGATTAGAGATAATTTAATTAATCAGGATCATTACTTTGTATTAAGAGATTTTGATTCTTATGTTAGAGCTCAAGAAAAGATCAATGAATTATATAAGGATCAAAAGAAGTGGTTACGTATGTCTATTCTTAATACTGCTAAATCAGGCTTCTTCACTACAGATAGAACTATGAAGCAATATAATGATGATATTTGGCATACAACTCCACTTGTTATTGAAGATAAGTAAAAAATATTGTAAAATAGGGAATTGAAATTCCCTATTTTTTTATGCTTTGAGGTGGTATTTTGTTAGAATTTAAAAATATAGAAAATGTAAAAGCGGAAGAATCAAAATTAAAAAATCTAACTACAGCTTTATCATTAGTTAGATTAATATTAGCTATTTTAGCATTAGTATTTTTAATTATTGGTTTTTCATATGAATTTAAAATATATGGCAGCATCGGCTTAGCTATTATAGCTATATTTATAGCCTATAGCTTTCTAACTAATAAATATTATAAGAATTTAGAATTAGTAAAAAATAAATTAATTACCTATGAATCTCATGATAAAAGAAGAAAGGGGCTTTATCATACATTTAAGGATTCTGGTAAGGATTTATTGAATAAAGAGGATTACAAGGAATCTGATTTAGATTTATTTGGAAATCATTCCTTATATCAATATTTATCTATTTCTAAAACTAAATATGGAAGAAATATGCTTAAATCAGCATTAACAGAAGGCTCTACAATTGATTATTCTAGCCTATGCTATAAGCTAGCAGATAATGAGGGAAGCATTGATTTAGAGTCAAGTATTTCTAATTTTGAGGGTGCTAAAAATATTGATTATGATGCTTTATATGAATCGCTTGGTACTAAAATAAAATTAACATTAGGAATGATATTACCTTTATTATCATTTATAGCAATGCTAGTATTTATTCCTTTTATTTTTATTAATAATTTAAATCCTTGGTTTTTAGTATTATTCATTGCTTTAAATATTGTTTTATGTAAATTATTCTTAGTTAATCCAATATTTTTATTAAATTCAGATTCATATTATACTCTATTAGAAAAATATTTAATTGTAAGAGAGCAGGTCAATAATACTAATATTGATGATGATTTATATAATGATATAAAAAAATCATTAAATGATAATTATTCAAGCATAAAAAATACTATGGGAATATTAAATTTATTAGCATATAGAAAAAATGTTATATTTAATATTATCGCTAATGGATTATTTTCTTTTGATTTCTTTATTATTCTAATCTATAATTTCAAAACTAAGAAGCAAACAGGCCTAAGAGAATTCTTTGAGGCAGTAGGTAAATTAGAGGTTTCATTATCATTAGCTAATATTGGAATTGATAATAATGTTTATTGTAAGGGTGAAAAAAATGATACAATCAATGCGGTTGATATGTATCATCCTTTAGTTAAGAATTGTATTTCTAATTCAATTGATATGAATGGTGGAATTATTTTAACAGGCTCAAATATGAGTGGTAAAACAACATTCATGAGAACACTTGGAATATGCCAAACATTATATAATGCTAAAGGATTAATTCCTGCTTATACATTTAGCTCAACTGATTTAAATATTTATACATCCCTAAGAGCAAATGATATGCTAAGTGAGGGTATTTCAACATTCTATGCTGAAATATTAAGAATGAAGGATATCAATAATGCAATTAAGGAAAAGAAGAATTTAATTTTAGTTGATGAAATATTTAAGGGAACAAATGCGAGTGAAAGAATTGATGCCTCATTTAAGGTTATCGATAAATTAAATTCATATAATCAATTCTTTATTATTTCAACACATGATTTTGAGCTATGTAATGCTAATAATATTACAAATTATCATTTTAATGAAACATATATCGATGATAAGATTAGCTTTGATTATAAGATAAAGATGGGAAAGAGTGAAACAAAAAATGCCATCTATTTACTTAAGATGGCAAATATCATAGAGTAGCTTTATGGCTCCTCCATGATCATTATCATATTCAGTTATGTAGTCACATATTTCCTTTAATTTAGCATCGCCATTAAGCATAGCGATTTTAATATCACATTTAGATATCATATCTATATCATAATAGGAGTCAGATACTCCTATTATTTTTTTGTTTGCATATTCATCCTTTAAAAGATAATAGGCATCAGATTTAGATACTGAATCTCTAAATATTGTAATTACCTCTCTATATCTATCTGATGATATTACTCTATAATTTAATTCTAGGGTTTCTACCTTATTGATAAATTGCATAGAAGAGGTTCTTTTTACTACTAATGTAAATGATGGTAAATCAAAATCTAATACATCACTTATAATACATTCCTTTTTCTTTGGATATAAAAGCTTTATTCTATCATGGAATTTATAAATATAGGCCTTTTCATTATATTCTCCAAATGCTGTATAAATGTAATCCTTAAATTCATCTATAAGGCTATTTATTACAATTTTGGGAATTAGATTAGTAATAGATCTATTATTTATACATGCAACTCCACTTGATGTAGATACTAAATCGACATTTAAATCATATTTTTTCTTAAATTTTAATAATGAATTATAGCTTGAGGATGAAACAACACATACGTTATTATTTTCTATTATTTTTTTTAATAAAATAACATCATTTTCTTCGATTGTATTATCGCTTCTAATTAATGTTCCATCATAATCTAGTAATATTGAATACATATTATCACCAATTCAATTATATAAAATATCTTATAAGTATTCAAGTAAGCGTTTTCTAATGTTTTTAAAACTTATGCCTTAAAGTATTATTTAACTTTAAATTTTTAGGTATTTATTATATACTATATAATAAGGTGGTGTAGTTTGCATGTATTTATTTAAGGTGCTTTGGGTAATTGAAATAAACTATCAGACTATATTGTCTTTCATACTGGGTATTTTTATTGGATTTATATTACTTTTATTGATTTATGCTATTTTAGTTTTAAAATCAGTAAGAGATGTTAAATTAATTAAAGTAAATCCAACTGATACAATGACAGAGCAGGAGGCTAAGGCTTTAATTGAGCAGGCTATTATAGATTTTAAGGATAAAACTAAAAGAGGAAAGAATTCTAAGGGAACACATTTTAGAATTTTAGTTCAGGATTTGGTTTATGGTATTGCATCTAACTTTTTCCCTAAATCTAAATATCCATTAGCTGAAATATCTGTTAGTGAAGCAATTCTATTATTAGATTATATTCAAAAAAGAATAAATGAGATTTTAGATAGAAAAGTCTTGAGAATGTTTAAAAAATTTAAGATTTCTGATATTATTGGATTTTCATTATCTACTAAAAAGGTTCATGATGCTAAAGCCTTCCAGGTAACTAAGAAGATGGCCAAAACAACATCAGTTATCACTAAGGTTTTAGGTGTTATTAATCCTATAAATCTATTTAGAAAATATGTTGTTTCAAATACATTATCTAAGGCTGTAGATAAGATTTATATTATTTCATTATCTATTGTTGGTGAGGAAGCATTTAAGATTTATTCTAAGGCCGTATTAAAGGAGCCATTAGAAATTGAAAGCAATGTTGATGAAATTTATGAATCAATGAAGGATGATTTTAGTGAATCTGAAATTGAGGCAAATGATGAATTTGCTGAAAAAGAAAAAAAGGAAGTTAAGGGTAAATTTAGAACTAATAATTTAGTATTAGAAAATAAAGAATCTAATAGAGTTATTTTATTAGATCAAAATCAAAAATTTAGAGAATTAAAGAAAGCTGAGGAATTAGAAGATGTTCAAGAAAAAGAAGAAATTAATTGAATATGAAGAAGATAAATTTGAGATATATCAAATTGCATATCCAAAGCCATTAGATGAAAATGGATTCCAATTCTTAAAAAGTGAAGTTGCATCTCCTATCTTTGGCTCAAGAGTCCCTGATAGAATTTCTTATACAGATAATAAGGGTATGGTAGATGCTGATTATAATTATGATTATGTAAGAAATGAGGAATTAAAGCATTTATCTAAGGAGGATATTATTGAAAGATTTGGTTCTGAATATCATGAATTCCAAATTTTGAATAATGAAGAAATTGCTAAAATTGCAGGTACTGATATTCCTAAGCCAGATCCTAAAGTTGAGGTTACAAATGAGGTTGTAATTGATAATAAGAAAAAGGATGATTCATTTATTACTTCGATTGATGAATTAATGGAAGAAGAAAAGGAAGAAGTAAAAGAGCCTGATTTAGAAAATAATGATGAGGAATTTAAGATTAATATAATGGCAGATGATTCAAATGATATACCATTTAATGGATTTGATGAGTCTATGCCTAAGGTAGAAACTAAATCTATTCCTTCATTCCTACAAAGTGAGGCTAAGCCTACTAAGAAGCCTGCAGATGATTTTTCTTTTTCGTTTGATGATGTGGAGAAAAAAGAAGATATTACATTTGATGAAATACCTTCAATGGAGGCTCCTGAAATTCATTTTGAGGCTAGAAATAATGCCCCTGTTGATAGAAATATTACTATTGAAGAGGCCATGAGAAGAGCTAATAATAATGAATTCCCTAATTTAATGAGTGGTGATGTTGGCTCTAATAGACCAGGATTTGCAGTTGAAACAGATGATAAGGATTATGTTGAGCCTGTCATTTTAAGACCACAGCCAAAGCCTATTGAAAAGCCTGATACAGAAAAGCCTGTTATTGAGCCTAAGAAGGAAGAAGCTAAGCCTACATTAGCTCCTAAGCCAAAGGCTGAAAAGAAGACATTAAAAGAGGTTACTGTTACTGGTAATGATTATTCAAATTATTCAATTCCCTATGATGAATTATTTAAAAAATCTTCATCTGGTAATGATTCTCATCCTGCATGGCTTGAGGCTAAGAAGGAATTAATTAATGAAACATTAAAGGAATTTAATATTGGTGGAGAGGTTATTAATTTCATTAAGGGACCTGCCTTCACTTTATACGAAATTATGCTTGATGCTGGTGTTAATGTTAAGAAGGTAAACCAAATCAAGGATAACTTCGCAATGAAGCTTGAGGTTAAATCATTACGTATTCTATCTCCTATTCCAGGAAAGAATACTGTAGGTATTGAAGCACCAAATGATAAGGCTGAGCCAGTTCCATTTGGTGATATTATAACTGATGAATGGCTACATGATGGAAAGCCTTTAAATGTTGCATTAGGTAAATTAATTGATAATTCACCTTTATATCAAAATATTTATAACATGCCACATGCTTTGATTGCCGGTGCTACTCAATCTGGTAAATCAGTATCATTAAATACTATTTTAATGTCATTATTAATTAAGAATTCACCTGAGCAATTAAAATTAATTATTGTTGACCCTAAGATGGTTGAATTTACATTATATGAAAATATTCCACATTTAGCTACACCTATTATTTCTGATTCACAACTTGCAACAGAAGCACTTCATTGGTGCGTTGAGGAAATGGATAGAAGATATGATGTATTAAGACGCTTTAGAGTTAAAAATGCTGGTGATTATTTAGCTAAGAGAAAAACTGACCCATCAATGCCACCTCTACCTTATATAGTAGTAGTTATCGATGAGTTTAATGATTTGGTTATGACATCTGGTGCTGAGGTACAGGATTATATCGTAAGACTTGCTCAAAAGGCAAGAGCTGCAGGTATGCATGTTATTTTAGCAACACAGCGTCCTACAACTAATGTTATCAATGGTACAATTAAAGCTAATATTCCATGTCGTATTGCCTTTAGAGTTGCATCATCAATGGACTCAATGGTAATTCTAGACCAGGTTGGTGCAGAAGAATTATTAGGTCGAGGCGATATGCTTATTGTTAACCAAGGAGCTCCTGTTAGAGCACAGGGCGCATATTTATCTGATGAGGAAATCGAAAGCCTATGTAATTATTTAACATCAAAATATATGCCTGATTATATTTTCAGTAATGAGGATTTAAAGAAGAGAGTATCTAAATCAAGTGATTCATTCGGTGGAAAAGGCGGAGATGATATTGGTGAGGATGTATTATATGAGGTTGCTAAATTCTGTGTTGGTCAGCAAAACTGCTCAATAAATGCAATTCAGCAAACATTTGGTATGGGATTTAATAAAGCATCTAAGGTTGTTGGTATTTTAGAGGATAGAGGAGTTGTATCTCCAAAGCAAGGCACAAAGCCTCGTTCAATTCTTTTAGAGCTTGATGAGGTTGATGAAATGTTTGGCTATGAATCTGGAGATTATGATTTAGAGGAAGAAGAATAATATATGAATGAAAATGATGAGATTTTAGAAGAAAAAGAGAATAAAAAAATTAAGAGTAAAAATAGATTTTTGATTACATATTCCATTTGGTTTTCTGTGATTTTCGTCATTTTTATTCTTTCTCTTATCTTTTTTAATAGATTATTAGTATTTGGAAAAATCTTTTATAATTATGGTGGAGCAATTCAAATAATTGGATTAATGCTTTATATTTTATCCTTATTTTTGTTATTAGCTTATTATGGCTATACTTTAACAATAATAATTTTAAAAAGACGTAAGCATGAGGATTGGTATCCTGAATTATCTAAATTGTTTTCTAAATTAGATTTACCATCATTTGTTTTAAAATGTATTTCAGTTTTATTATTTATCTTTATTTTTATGTTTAATCCATGTACAGTTGCTGGTCATTCAATGGAGGATACATTTTATGATTCAGATAAGGTTATCGCATCATCATTTACATCCTTAAAAAGAGATGATATTATCATATTTGATGCTTCAAATTATAGTCATTCTGAAGCATTCTATATCAAAAGAATTATCGCTATAGAGGGTGATACTATCTCTTATAAGGATGGTGAATTATATATTAATGATGTAAAGGATAGCCGTGGTAATGTAAGAGAGGATGAATATAATAGATTATTAAAATCTGCATTATATTTAAAAGCATTAGAAGATGATAAAAATGCTAAATATGATGATATTGTAACAATAGATATTGAAGCTGCAGTAATTCCTAAAAATAAATATTTAGTTTTAGGAGACAATAGAAAAAATTCTAGTGATTCTAGAATTTATGGATTGATTGATGAAAGTGATATATATGGAGAAGTAATTATGAGATTCTTCCCATTTAGTGAATTTAAATTTTTTTAAAAGTTAGGATGATATTATGAGTGAAGGGAAAGTAATTCAATGGTTTCCTGGTCATATGGCTAAGGCAAAAAGAGAAATAACTGAATCATTAGCTAAGGTTGATGTTATATTTGAGTTATATGACGCACGAATTCCTTTTTCTAGTAAAAATCCAATGGTTGATGAAATAGTTAAAAATAAACCAAGAGTTGTTTTATTAAATAAGGCTAAAATAGCTGATCCTAAGGTTACAAAGCAATGGATTGATTATTATGCAAAAAAGGGTATTTTAGCTTTAGATATTGATTCTATTACTGGATATAATATTAATAAAATTACACAATATGCAAAAATGGCTTTAAAGGATTTATTCTTAAAAAGAGAAAAAAGAGGAATAATGAGTAAAACTATTAAGGCTATGATTATAGGAATTCCTAATGTTGGTAAATCAACATTAATTAATAAGCTAGCAAATAGAAAGGCAACTCAGGTAGGAGATAAGCCTGGTGTTACAAAATCTCAAACATGGATAAAGGTTACAGATGATATGTTCTTGCTAGATACTCCAGGTATTTTATGGCCTAAGTTTGAGGATCAAATGGTTGGTGTAAAGCTTGCGATGGCAGGCTCAATTAAGGATGATATCCTTAATTTAGAAGAGATTACCTTAAAATCAATAAATTATATTAAGGATAATTATCCTTCTAATTTAATTGAAAGATATAAGCTAGAAAAGCTTAGTGATACTGAAGAAGAAATATTAGATGATATTTGTAAGAAAAGAGGCTGCCTATTAAAGGGTGGAGAATATGATTATTCTAGAGCCTCTGTAATGTTTATGAATGATTTAAGAAACACAAGAATCGGGTGTATGAGCTATGAAAAACCAGAATAAGGAAGAAATTAATCTTTATCGCTATGAAGAAGAATTATATGATAATGGTTATGAAAAGGTTTGTGGTATAGATGAGGCAGGACGTGGTCCTTTAGCAGGTCCTGTAGTAGTTGCCGCATGTATAATGCCTCCATTTTTAAGAATTGATGGAATTAATGATTCTAAGCAATTAACTGAAAAGAAAAGAGAAGAATTATATAAAATTATAGTTAAAGAGGCTTTAGCTTATTCTGTTGTTTTCATTAATGAAAAGGAAATAGATGAGCTTAATATTTTAAATGCTACTAAAAAGGGAATGCTTAAGGCTTTAGATGAATTAAAGGTTAAGCCTGATTATGTATTAATAGATGCAGTTAAATTAGATGAGCTTAAAATAGAATCTAAGGCTATTATTCATGGTGATGCCCTATCTGCATCTATAGCCGCAGCTTCAATTTTAGCTAAGGTATCAAGAGACCATTATATGGAGGCTATGGATAAGAAATATCCTAATTATGGCTTTGCAAGACATAAGGGCTATGGTACTAAGGCTCATTTAGAGGCTCTAGAAAAATATGGACCTTGTAAGATTCATAGAAAAACATTTACACCAGTAAATAAATATTTTTCTAAGCAATTATCATTAGATTTAGAAATCGAAAATGATGAAGAGAAGTAGGATTGAATCCTATTTTTCTTTTGTATAAAAGTTCATAATAGTTCATAATAGTTCACAAAAGTTAATAAAATTATTAATAGTTCATTTTTTAGTTGTTATAACGAAAATACATATGCTTGAGGAATGATGGTTATTTAACCATCATTTTCATTATATTGCTAGCAATTTAATTATTTGATATAATTAAATAGATTTGAAAGGCTTGGTGATTTATATGCCACATATTTCTTGGGATGAATATTTTATGGGTGTTGCCGCATTATCAGCAAAAAGAAGTAAGGACCCAAATACACAGGTTGGTGCCTGTATTGTAAATGAAGAAAAAAGAATTGTTGGAATTGGATATAATGGATTCCCTAGAGGCTGCGAGGATGATGTTTTTCCTTGGGGAAAGGGAAATAGTGATCCATTAGAAAATAAATATCCTTATGTAGTTCATGCTGAGGCAAATTGCATTTTAAATACAACAGCTAAGCTTACTGGTGCGACATTATATGTTACATTATTTCCCTGCAATGAATGTGCTAAGCTTATTATTCAATCTGGAATTAAGCATTTAGTATATATGGAGGATAAATATAGAAATGAGGCATCTAATATAGCATCTAGAAGAATGCTTGATGCGGCAGGAATTGAATATCGTCAAATGGAGAAATTAGAGGTATTAATTAAGTGTTAAATTCCTTTAAATATTTAATTAAAAAATATAAATTATATATATTTTTAGCTTTAGCAATTAATATTCCTATTATTTTAATTTGTACAATTAGAACAAATTATGAGGTTATATCTAAAGGAGATACAGTAGAATTTACATCTGTTGTTAATATTGAAAATGGATATAAGGAAGAAGGATCCTTTTCAACTATTTATGTTATGGATATTGAAGGCTCTACTCCATTTATGAATTTAATTGCTAAATATGATAATGAAATGGAAATTTCATATATTGAAGAATATGAAAGTATATTATCAGATAGTGAATCATATTTTGCAGGTAAATTGATGTATGCATCTAGTATAAGCCAAGCTATAATTACTGCATATCAATTAGCTATGAATGATGATTCAAATATTAAATTAGATTATAGCTTTGATGGTTATTATATTACCTATAAAAATAAGGATTCAAAATTAAAAATAGGTGATAATATAAGAAGCATTAAAAGAGTATTAAGGGATGATGCTGATAATTATTTATTTAATCCTGATGGCTCATATTTATATAGTGAATCATATGAAATAGGAAGTAATGAATATTTAGAATGTATTAAAAATCCTAGAGTAAATGATATATGGTATATAGAGGAATCTACTAAAATTAATAATAATTATACAGTAAGTAAAACAAATAATTTTAAAGAGGTTACATTAGAAAAGGGTGAATCATTTAGCCTTTATCCAATATATAATATTAATTTAGATAATACCTCACCTAAAATTATTTTTAATACTAATACAATAGGTGGACCATCAGGCGGATTATTACAAACATTATCTATTTATAATAAATTAACTGAATATGATTATACTAATGGCTTAAAGATTGCAGGTACAGGTACTATAAATTCAATTACTCATAATATTGGGGCAATTGGTGGTATCAAAGAAAAGATACCTACTGCGATTGATGATAATGTAGATATTTTCTTTTGTCCTAAGGCAAATTATAGTGAAGCATCTATAAAATATGAATCTATTAAAAATCATGAAAGAATGAAGTTAGTAGAGGTAGGTACTATAGAGGATGCGATTAAATATCTTAAGGAGTATAAATCATGAAATTTTTAAAGAATGTTAAAAAAACAATGATTGAATTTGAGAATTATAAGGTAAATATAATTGATTATATTATGGTTGGTATTGTTTCAGCATTAATTTCATTATTTATTGTTAGTGGTCCTATAGCTATATCAATTAATTTAATTATATTAATTTCAAATTTAAGAATATTTATTTCATTTGTCTTAGCAATTATATTTGCTATATTCATTTATTTTTTGGTATTCTTTTATATGAGAAGCATATCAAAGGGTAATTTAGATGGAATAAAGGGAGTTTCATTATTTTATAGTATTATTTTTCTAATTTTTGGTATAATATTAGTTGTTATACTAATAATGATAGGAGTATATTAAAATGGCTATTACAGTAATATTATTTTTCGTTTTATTTATGGCTGATCAGGTATTAAAATTCGTTGTAGAAAGAGTTGCTTTAAATTCTACATTAGTAGTTATTCCTAATTTTTTAGAATTAAAGCTTTCCTATAATCCAGGTATGGCTTGGGGTGCTTTAGGTAATAATACTTTATTATTAACAATATTTAGCGCAGTTGCGACTATTGTACTTTGTTATTTTGCAACTAAAATTAATTGGAAAAGAAATAAGGCTGGCGGAATTTTCTTAACACTTGCCCTAGCAGGATGTGTAGGTAATTTATTTGATAGATTAATTACAGTATTTGGCTGGAGAGCAGGAGTAGTTGATATGATTATTCTAAAGCCATTTGATTGGATTTGTGAATTATTACATTTAGGTACAACTATATTTAATTTAGCTGATGCCTTTTTAGTTATTGGTGTTATTGGTTTTGCGATAGATTTTTGTTTCTTCGCAGATAGAAAGAAGAAAAAATATGAAAATAAAAATAGAGAAGAATTACGAGAATCAAAGAATTGATAAGGCATTAGCCGAAATTACAAATAAATCTAGAATGAATATCTTAAAGCTTATAGAGGATGGAAATATAAGAATTAATGATAAGCCTGTTAAGGCATCATATAAGGTTTCTGAAAATGATTTAGTTGAATTAATTGAGGAAGAGCCTAAATCACTAGATTTAGAGGCTCAGAATTTAAATATTAATGTTGTTTATGAGGATGAATATGTCGCTGTTATAAATAAGCCAAAGGGAATGGTAGTTCATCCTGGAGCTGGTAATTGGGATAATACATTAGTAAATGGCTTATTATATGAATTATCTGATTTATCATCTATTAATGGTGTTATAAGACCTGGTATTGTTCATAGAATTGATAAGGATACAACAGGACTATTAATGATTGCTAAAAATGATTTAGCTGCTGAATCCTTGATGGAGCAATTAAAAAATCATGAATGTAAAAGAACATATCATGCTTTAGTTTATGGTGTTATAAATGAAAATAAGGGTAGAATAAATGCCCCTATCGGTCGTGACCCTGACGATAGAAAGAAAATGGCTGTTGTTAAGGATGGGAAAAATGCCATTACTAATTTTACAGTATTAAAAAGATTTAAGAATTTTACATATATTGAATGTCGATTAGAAACAGGTAGAACCCATCAAATTAGAGTTCATTTAGAATATATAGGACATCCTCTTGTTGGTGATAAGACATATGGAAGAAGAAAGGTTATTGGTGATTTAGGTCAATTCCTACATGCTAAAACAATCGGCTTTAAGCATCCTAAAACAGGAGAGTGGATGGAATTCGATTCAGAAATTCCAGAATATTTCCAAAAATTCATGGATGAATTAGAATAATTAAGGAGGTGCATAAGTATGAAAAGAAGATTTTTGAAAAAAATTTTTATCATTACTATGCCCCTTCTTTTTTCATTTTCTTTAGCTTCATGTAGTGAAGAGCCTAAGGAGCCTTATGTTTCTATAGATGATCCAATTACTCCAAAGTATATTGTTTCATTTGATACCGATGGTGGAAATGAAATAGATAAGGCTATAGTTGAAGAGAATAAATTATTAGATAAGCCCAATGATCCTATAAAGGAGAAATATACATTTTTAGGCTGGTATTTAGATGATGAAATATTTGATTTTAATAATCCTATTACCAAAAATATCACATTAAAGGCTAAGTGGAGAGATGATTCAGTAATAACATTAAATCGTTTATTTGAGAATCATTATTATGATATTGAAACTAATCTAGAATCATCATATTTTAATTCTCCATCAAGTGAATTTAATAATGATATCGCAAGATTTGCCTTTAATTTAGTATCAATAAATTTAGGTGATGAAATAGTCCAAAAATTTTATCATGCCCTAGATTTTTCTGATATAGATTTAGTTAAGGAAAACGGTGATTCATATCAAGGTGTTTCTTATACAATAGGTAAAAGAAATATGGGTGATTATGATTTAGTTGCTGTAAGCATAAGAGGTATGAGATATTACGAGGAATGGGCACTAAATTTCGATTTAGGAAAAAGTGGTAATCATTATGACTTTGATAGATGTGCAAATATTGTTTACGAATCATTAAAAAATTATTTTAATAAATATAATTTGAATAATAATACAAAAATTCTAATCTCAGGTTATTCTAGAAGTGGAGCTATATCTAATATATTAGGTGATAAATTGATGCGTGATACTAATAAATTAGTTACTGATGATAATTTATATGTATACACATTTGAGGCTCCAATGAGTATAGAAAAAGAAAATGCAGTAGCTTATCCTAATGTATTTAATATTATTAATAGTGCTGATTTTGTTACTTATGTAGCACCAGAAGAATATAATTTTAAAAGATGTGGAATTGATATTGATATTTATAATTCTAATATAGCTAATATTGTTAAAGAATTTGATAATGATTATAATATTTCTGAATTTAAGGCTAATTTTGGTTCTAGTATAAAATCCTATGAGAAATTATATAATGAATTAATTAAAAAGCTTTTAAGCTATAAGGCTGATCCTAATTCAAATACATATTTAGATGATTTAAATTATGAAATAGATACAAGAGAAAAATATGATTCTAATTTAAATCCTACTATTCAATATTTATTTAAATTTGTATTTAATACAAATAATGCAACCTTACATAAAATGTTTAATGGATTAATAAATTTAGCAAATAATGATACTTTAAAATTAATAGGCTTATTTACTGATTCTATAAAATTACATGATTTTGTTGCCTCATATTTAATAGAAGATAATATTACATATGATGATAATGAATTACAAAAAGCATCAGATAAGATAGTAGGTACTATTTTAAGAAATTCATCATTATTGTTATTCATTTATTCTAATTCAAATAATTTATCAAATATGCCAGTAATGCATTCACCATTAGTGATTTATATATTATTAGATTATTATTTGAAAAATAATTAAATTATGATGAGAATAATAGATATTTTAATAAAATCAAAAAATCCGAAAAAAATCGGATTTTTTCTTTGTCTTTTTGTTAAAAATATGACTTTTTGTGATAGAATTTTATTAGTTTACCAATAAATTTGGCTTTTTATTTGTTTTAAGGATGTGAGGAAATTGAGCTTAGATGAAATTATAGATGAGCTAAGAGATTGTAATTATACTCATTTTGATCAATTTTATAATGAAACTAAGAAGACAGTTTTCTTCTCAATCGCATCTATTGTTAAGGATGATTCAATAATAGATGATTTGATGCAGGATACCTATGTTAAGTTTTTAGAAAATATTAGTAAATATCAAAATAAAACTAACATAAAAGCATTTATATCTACTATCGCTCATAATATTGCAATAAATCATTACAATAAAGAAAAGAAGATCATTCATGATGAGGAATTATTTAATTATATTCCTGATGAAAAGAAAGAATCTAAATCATATGGTGAGATCAGAGTAATGGAATTATTAAATGATTTAGATGATTTAGCTAAGGAAATAGTTGTTTTACATGTTATAAATGATCTTAAATTTAAAGAGATATCTAAGATTGTAAATAAGCCATTAGGTACAGTTTTATGGATTTATAATAAGGCTATGAAGGATTTAAAAAGAAAGGTGGAGGATGATAATGAAAGATCTTAAATCAATGATTAAAAAGATGTCAGATGAACAAGAAATTCATGATATTCAAAATGACATTTTGAAAAATGTTGATATGAATAAGGTTAGAAACGAAGTATATGTAAAGCCAATTC
>Ga0247610_10000551_pt1 | contig 51438 bp, 50 predicted proteins | sample 174DNAGHGhighgp2_FD_193483 | JGI IMG/M metagenome (GOLD analysis project Ga0247610, IMG submission 193483) | Sheep rumen microbial communities from Palmerston North, Manawatu-Wanganui, New Zealand - 1742 DNA GHGhigh gp2 | ecosystem: Host-associated > Mammals > Digestive system > Stomach > Rumen...
AACTGAAGATAAACAAGTTGAAGAAGTAGAAGATAAACCAACAAAAAACAAAAAAGAAATACCTATTGATGATTCGACAGTTGCTGTATCTAAAACTGATATTTTAAGTGTATTCTCTGATGATGAAGAAGAGAAAGATGACACTATTGAAGTAGAACCAATTGAAGAAGTATCAAATAAAGAAAAAAAGAAACTAATAAAAGAAGAAAAAAGAGCTGAAAAACTTCGTAAAAAAGAAGAAAAGAAACAAGCAAGAATTGATAAAAAAAGAAAAAAAGATTTTGATTTTTAAAAGAATAACTATAATGTTATTCTTTTTTAGTGTGTAAACAAATATGTACATAAGTTGTCATGCGGTTTGCATAATTGAAAATATGGTATACAATAAATATACAAGGATAAGGATGTATATGAAAAAGGTAAATAAACTTTTAATAATGATTTTTATTTTTATAATAGGAATAACAAACGTTAAAGCGATAACTATTACTAAAAGTAGTAATGGTTTTAATAATCCTGGTACTTCAAATATAAAGGTTAATGTCAATAATATAAAATTGAACTCAGCCTATGCAACTATAAGTGGTACAAATTGGGATTTTGGAAGTATGGTTCATGATTGGCAAGGAACAGGATATTCGGGAGAATACTTGATTTATACTGTCGATATAGATCGTGGTGCCGATAAAGGTAAACTAGCTGGAACGTATCTTTTTCCTGATGTAACAGTAAAATTTAAAAATAATGCTGCAGTTGCTGCAGATGGAACAATGTTAGATGTTTGGGTTACAATATCAAATATAAAAGTAGCAATAGGACGTAATGCCTCTGGTCGTGGTGATAGTAGTAATAATGTAGTTAGTCAAAAAACAGCTATTTTAAAATCTAGTTCAGATGGTTTATCTTTAAAATGTGCTAAAGTAAATACAACTAAAGGGTGGACATTTGGTTTATCAGGAGCAAATGTAACAGTAGAATTTAGAAGACATTCTAATGAAACACCATATTCTGGAACTTTTATTGCTGAATTTCGTGATATTGATTCAAGAGATATTTTAACTGAGGCACTAACGGCATCATCTCAAGGAAAAGTATATAATACTAGTAATTTTTCAACAAACCCATATAAAGAAGCCATAAAACCAGGAGCAAATTTTAATAATGCTTATATATTAGAATCATCTCCATTGTATACAAATTCGGATGGATGGGTATGGCATAGAGGATTAGAAAATCCAGGACAAACAAACGATGATTTGAATACAGCTATCAGAGGAAAAGTAACAGGTTCTTATTATACTTTCTCTTTTAGTCAATCTGGAACTGCAGGAATGAGATTCTTAAGTTCAGATATGACATCATTTACATATAAAGTTACTTTTAATCCTGATGGGGGAAGTTATACGCCAGAAGCTCAATATGTTGTAAGTGGTGGAAAGGCAACATATCCTGGAAATGCAGGAACAAAATCAAATGCATATGGAGCATGTACTTTCAATGGATGGAACTTTGATTTCAATACAGCTATTACATCTGATAAAACAGTTACGGCAAGTTGGTCTTGTCCATCAGCACCAGCGATTACATACCGTACGGTTAATTGGTATGTTGATGGAGTATTATATAAAACTCAAACAGTGGCAAATGGAAGTTCGGTAAGTGATCCTATGTCTGGAACATTAAATCCAGTAGGAAATTGTACAATGTTTGATGGTTGGTATTCAAACAATTCATATACAACTAAAGTGACATTACCAACAACAATTACTGCGAATACTAATTTCTATGCAAGAAATAAAAATGTATGTCCTAAAGTCAAATTTGAATCAAATGGAGGAACTCCAGTTGAATCACAAACAATTGTGCCTTCATCAGGTAAAACTAAAGCGGATGAACCAAATCCAGCACCTACTAAAGATGGTTTTAATTTTGCTGGTTGGTATGAGGAAAGTGAACTAATAAATCTTTATGATTTTTCGAAAGAAGTCACTGGTGATATAACTTTATATGCTAAATGGACAAATAATTATACTGTTACTTTTAAAGTAGATGGTATTCCTGTTACAACAGAAGAAGTCGCATCAGGCGGAAAAGTATCAGAACCAATTCAGTTCGAAGATGATGGTAGTTGTACTGAGTTAAATGGTTGGTATATAAATGAAAATTATACTGGTGATAAATTCAATTTTAATACACCAATAACAAGTAATCTTGTTTTATATGCTAAAAGTGAAAATGTATGTCCAATTGTTAGATTTGAATCAAATGGAGGAACTGAAGTTGAACCTCAAACTATTAACCCAACAACAGGTGCTTATAGAGCAACAAAACCAACTAATCCAACAAAAGATGGATATAGATTTGATGATTGGTATACTGAACCCGAATTAAAAAATATTTATGATTTTAATTCAGTTGTAACTAAGGATATAACACTATATGCTAAATGGGTTGATGCATCAGAACCTATAAAAGGAAAAATAGTTGTAAAATACATTGATGAAGATAGTTTTGAATCTATCATGAATGATGAACAATTTACAGATGAAATAGGTAAAATATTATCTATTCAACCTAAATCTAAAGATGGATATACAGTTGTAACTGATGTTTCTAAATTAAATGTTAAATATACAGAAGAAACTCAATTTATAACAATTAAATATAAAAAGAAATCTGCTGTTGTTCCACAAAATCCATCAACAGGTATAGTTGATTATATGATAATTGCATTTATTATCATGGCTGGAGCATTTGTATTATATAAATTCATTATAAAAAGAAGTTATAGTAATAGAGTTTAATAAGTATTAAAAAAGATGAGATATCATCTTTTTTATTTGGCTTTTTATTTTATTTAGTTAATAATCATGTTAAAATGTTAATGAGGTGAGAATATGGATAGTTTAGACAAGACAACTCTTTTTGATATCACAGGTTTACAAGATGCATTAGTTGAAACAACATTAGATGAAGTTAAGGATGCTATTGTTGAAAAAGGATATGATCCTGTATCCCAAATAGTTGGATATCTAGTAAGTGGAGATAAATCATATATTACAACTTTCAAAGATGCTAGAAAAAAAATAGAATCTATTGAAAGAGGTAAGATATTAGAAGCTATTGTTAGAAACTATCTAGATAACTAATGAAAGCACTAGGAATGGATTTAGGTAGTAAGACACTTGGACTTGCTACATCTGATGCTTTAGGAATAATAGCATCACCTTATAAAACATTAAGATATGAAGATATGGATTTACTTGTTGATGAAGTAGTAAATATAATATCCGAATTAAAAATAGGAGAACTTGCTTTAGGATATCCTAAAAATATGAATAATACTTTAGGAGAAGCTACTGAAAGAGTGGAACTATTTAAAAGTAAATTAGAACAAAAATGTGATTTAGAAATACATTTAATAGATGAAAGACTATCAACAGTTGAAGCAACTAATTATTTACTTGATGAAGATATGTCTAGAAAGAATAGAAAAAAAATTGTAGATGCTGTTGCGGCTTCAATTATCTTAGATACTTATCTAAGAATGAGAAAGGATTAATAAGATGGACGATAAAGAAGGAAAAATAACTATAACTAATGAGTTAGGTGAATCTAAAGAATTTGATGTTTTATTCACTTTTGATTCAGATGAAACTAAAAAAAGTTATATAGCATATACAGATAATTCATTAGATGATGAAGGAAATGTTAAGGTATATGCAAGTACTTGGGATCCAACAGGTAAAGATTTATCAATTAAACCTATTGAATCACAAAAGGAATGGAAGATAATTGAAAGTATTTTATCTTCTATACAAGAAAAATTGAAAGAGGCTGAAGAAAATGGCAAATAAAAAAGGGATTGAAGATGTAGTTTACTTTGATGCTGATAAAGTATCAAAAAAGCTTACTAAAGTTGCTGGTGTAATTTTTATATTATTTATTGTTGTATTTGGTGGATTTGCATTATTTGCATATAAAAATATGCAACCTATCGATAAAAAAGATGATAATACAATTGAATTTGTTGTAGGTGATGGATGGGGATCATCTAAAGTATTAGATGAATTATATAAAGCTAAATTAATAAAAGAACCTACAATTGCTAAAATATTTTTAAAAATAAGTCCTGTTCAAGGAATGAAAAAAGGGACTTATCAATTAAGTAAATCTATGGGTGTATTTGATATGCTTGAAATGATTGAAAAAGGTGATTCCTTGGGTGAAAAAGGGAAAATGGTTCAATTTATTGAGGGTAAACGTTTTCCTTACTATGCTAATAAAATAGCTGAAGAATTTGGATTTACTCAAGAAGAAGTAATTAATAAAGCAAAAGATAAAGAATTCTTAAATAAATTAATTGAGAAATATTGGTTTATTGATGAAAGTATTTTGAATGATAAATTATATTATCCATTAGAAGGATATGTATTTGCAGATACTTATTCATTTAAGGCTGATTCTACAATTGAAGAGATTTTAACTCGTATGATAGATGGTTTAGATGCTAAAGTAACACCATATAAGAATGAGATAGAAGTATCTAAATATTCATTTCATGATTTACTTACACTTGCAAGTGTGGTAGAATTAGAGGCTGTAACAGCTGACGACCGCAAAGAAGTTGCTGGGGTATTTATCAATAGATTAAATGCTGGTGATTCACTTGGATCAGATGTTACAACTTACTATGGTGTTAGAAAAGATATAACTGAAAGCTTATATAATCGAGAAATTAATGAATGCAATGATTATAATACAAGAGGTCAATGTAATAAAGGAGTTCTTCCTGTAGGACCAATTGCTTCACCTAGACTTGATTCTATAGTTGCAGCTATTGAACCTAACCAAACTAAAAACTATTACTTTGTTGCAGATACATCTAATAAATTGTATTTTGCTGAAACAGAGGCAGGTCATCAAGCTAATATAGCTGAGTTAAAACGTAAAGGTATTTGGCCTGAATAAGAGGAGAATTAATTTATGAATGAAATAATTGAAGAAATGGAAAGATATGCTGAAGCAAACAATGTTCCAATTCTTGAAAAAGATTCAATAATTTTTATGAAGAAACTTATTAATCAATTTAATTTAAATAAAGTTCTTGAAATCGGAACAGCAATTGGATATTCAGCAATTCTAATGGCCACAGCTAATGAAAATGTTGAAATAACTACAATTGAAAATGATGATAAAAGATATAGAGAAGCAGTTAAAAATGTTAATGCATGTGAATTAGATAAAAGAATTGATATAGTATTTAATGATGCTATGGATGTTAATTTAGCTGGTTTAAAATATGATTTAATATTTATTGATGCTGCTAAGAGCCAATATATAAAATATTTTGAAAAATTTAAAAACTATTTAAATCCAGGTGGAATGATAGTAACTGATAACTTAAAATTCCATGGATTTGTTAATAACAAAGATAAAATCGAATCTAAAAATGTTAAAGGAATAGTTGAACACTTAGAAGAATATATTGATTTCTTAAACAACAATGATGATTATACAACTAAGTACTTTGATGTTGGTGATGGTTTATCTGTTACATATGCAAAGAATGATGAGAAGTATGCAAGTTTTAATTAATATTAACAACTTAAATGAGATTGAAGACTACAAGAAAATTGGCATCACCAATTTTCTTTTTCCAATGAAAGAATTTTCTATAGGCTATAATTCATTTGAATTAAAAGATATTCCAACTGATTCATATATATTTATGAATAGAGTATTAGATTCTAAAGATATAGATAAGTTAAAAGAATTAAAAGATGAAATAATTAAATATAAAGGAATTATATTTGAAGATATTGGTGTATTTAATATATTTAAAGATACAGGAATTGAACTTATTTGGAATCAATCTCACTTTGTTACTAACTATTCAAGTATTAACTGTTGGTTTAAGTTAGGTGCAACTTCATGTGTTGTAGCTAATGATATAACTAAAGAAGAAATAAAAGAAATAATTGAAAAAGTAGATAAACCAGTTATCTTTAACATTTTAGGTAAAAACCAAGTTATGTATTCAAGAAGAACATTACTATCTAACTTTAATACATATGCAGGTGTTGATGATATTAAAAATGCAAATATATATGAAACACATACAGATGTTAATTTTAACTTAAAAGAAAGTGAATATGGAACTGTAACATTTAGTAATGAATATTTTAACTATATAGAATTTGCTAAAGAATTAGATCAAGATAAAATATTATATGAATTAGTATTAAATCAGGATTTATCAGTAGATGAAATAAAAGAAATCTTAGATGGTAAGCCATTTGGAAATGATGGTTTCTTAAATAAGAAGACAGTTTATAAAATGGAAGACTATGGAAAGAAGGTGGGAGCATGATAGAGTTACTTGCACCTGCTGGATCCTTAGAGAAGATGAAATATGCATATAAATTTGGTGCTGATGCAGTTTACTTTGGTGGAAAAGAGTTTTCACTTAGAGCAAATGCAAAGAATTTCTCAAGAGAAGAAATGAAAGAAGCAGTAGAATATGCACATTCATTAGGAAAAAAATGTTATGTTACATGTAATATAGTATTCCACAATGAAGATTTAGTTGGATTAAAAGATTATTTATTATTCTTAGATTCAATTAATGTAGATGCAATACTTGCATCAGATATAAACGTAATGATGTTAATTAAAGAATTAAATATTAAACCTGAATTACATGTATCTACTCAAGCAAGTATTCTAAACTATGAAGCTGCTAAATTCTATAAAGAATTAGGAGCAACTAGATTAGTTTTAGCAAGAGAAGCATCTAGAGAAGATATTAAGAGAATAAAAGAGGCTACAGGTTTAGAGATTGAATGTTTTGCACATGGAGCTATGTGTACATCTATATCAGGTAGATGTATATTATCTAACTATTGTACAAACAGAGATTCAAACCGTGGAGGATGTGCTCAAGTTTGTCGTTGGACTTTTGATTATTTAAAAGGAAATGATAAACTTACTGATACTCCGTTTAGCATGACTCCTAAAGATTTAAATAATATTCCATTTATCAAAGATATGATAGAAGTAGGAGTTAATTCATTTAAAATCGAAGGAAGAATGCGTTCTATATACTATGTATCAACTGTTATTCTAGCTTATAGAAGAATAATTGATATGATTAAAAATAATACTTGGGATGAAGAATATGCTAAATATGCATTAAAAGTATTAAATAGAGTAGCTAATCGTGATTCATCACCTCAGTTCTTTGATAAACTTCCAGGTGTTGATGAACAATACTATTTAGGTAGAGATGAATATTCAAATCAAGACTTTCTAGCATTAGTTACAGGTCATGAAGGCGAATATACTTTACTTGAAGAAAGAAATTATATGAGCATAGGTGATGAAGTTGAAATCTTCGGACCTAACCATGAAACATATAAATATAAAATAGATAATTTATATGATGAAGATGGCAATGCTATAGATGTAGCAAGACATCCTCAAATGAAATTAAAAATAAAACTACCATTTAAAGTAGATATAGATGATATGATAAGAGTCAAAATTGATTGATAATTATTGATATACAATATTGAAATAAAAATAATCATTGACATACATATCATTTTAGTATAAACTTTTAAACGTAGTTTGGTAAAAAAGAAAAAAACAAATCGAAAAGAGAAGGAAATGATGTGTTATGTCAAATAAAAATACATTTAATTTAACTGCAGATGGATATGCAAAGGTTGAAGAAGAATTAAATAAATTAAGAAATGAAGATAGACCTAGAATCATTGAAGCAATTAAAGATGCTCGTGCTCAAGGTGACTTATCAGAAAATGCTGAATACTCTTCAGCTAGAGAAGAACAAGCTAAAGTTGAATCAAGAATTAAAGAATTAGAATATATGTTAGATCATGCTGAAATTTCAAAAGCACCTAAAAACAAAGTTGGTATTGGATCAGTTGTTACTATCAAATATGATGATGGTGATGAAGATGTATATACTATTGTTGGTGCTACTGAAGTAGATTTAGATGAAAATAAAATTTCAAATGAATCTCCAATTGGAAAAGCATTATTTGGTGCTAAAGTAGATGATGAAGTATCTGTTGAAGCTCCAAATGGAAGTTACACTGTAAAGATTGTTAGTATAAACTAGCAAATCTTTTTTTTTAGGTTGAAATTAGGTATAAAAAGGTATAGAATAGGTTTATTGAGGGAAATATGGAGCATTACTTTACTAACAATGAATCATTAAAAAGTGAATTTAGACAAATCCATTATGAATACGATGGAGTTTCTTTTGATTTTACATCAGATTTGGGAGTGTTTTCAAAAGATAGAATTGACTATGGTTCTAGAGTATTAGTAGACACATATATCAAAAATGGAAAAAAGGGAGTTAAACTTTTAGACGTTGGCTGTGGATATGGCTTCATTGGTATTACCTTAAATAAAATCATGGATTGTGATGTTACAATGGTGGACGTTAATAAACGTGCAGTACATCTAGCAAACATGAACATTAAAAATATGAAATTAAACAAGGCTGTTTCTATAGAGTCAGATGTTTATACAAACGTATCTGACAAATTCGATTTAGTAATCACAAATCCTCCGATTAGAGCAGGTAAGGTAACAGTATTAAATATCTTACGTGGTGCAAGTGATTATTTAAATCAAGATGGTGAACTTTGGTATGTCATCAGAAAAGACCAAGGAGCACTTTCAATCAATAAGAATATCGAGGACATTTACAATTTAACTGTGCTAGAAAAAAGCAAAGGTTTTTTTGTTGTGAAAGCAGTTAAAAAATAATTGACTTAAATATTTATTATTGGTATACTAACTAATCGGTGGTAAATAGGGCTTTTTTGCGCTTATTTATTGAAAAATACTATAGCATTGGGGTGTGAAAGAATGTCATACAAAGTTGAAAAGTTTGGTGACCATAGAGAAAGAAGAAATTTCTCTAAAACTACTAATAAATTACCTCTTACTGATTTATTAGAAGTTCAAACAAAATCATATGAATGGTTTATGACTGAGGGTATTGATGAAGTATTCAAAGATGTTTTACCTATTGAATCATTTACAGGTAAAGTTTCTTTAACATTCGATTCATTCTCATTCGGAGAACCTAGATATGGTATTAAAGAATCTAAGGAAAGAATGGTAACTTATTCTGCTCCTTTAAAGGTTCAAGCAAGAGTATTCTTAAACGAAACTGGTGAAGTTAAGGAACAAGAAGTATTCTTAGGCGAAATGCCATTAATGACTGAAGCAGGAACTTTCATCATAAATGGTGTTGAAAGAGTTATTCAATCTCAATTAGTTAGATCTCCATCTATCTACTTCAAAAAAGAGATTGATAAAAATGGAAGACCTGTTGTTTCAGGTGAAGTAATTCCTAACCATGGTACTTGGTTAGAATTCGAATTAGATGCAAGAGATGTAGTATATGTAAGAATTGATAGAACAAGAAAAGTTACATTAACTACATTATTAAGAGCATTAGGTTTATCTAGTGATGAAGAAATCTTAGAAGTATTTGGTAAAGACAATCAATTTGTTAAGAATACTTTAGAAAAAGATTCTACAAAAAATACTGATGAAGCATTAATCGAAATCTATGAAAAGTTAAGACCAGGTGAACCAGCTACATTAGAATCTGCTAAGAACTTAATGATTACTAGATTCTTTGATAAGTTCAGATATGACTTAGCTAAAGTAGGTAGATATAAAGTTAATAAAAAATTAAATATCTGCGATAGATTATTAGGATTAAAATTAGCTGAATCAATTAAAGATGGAAAGAAAACAGTTGTTGAAAAAGATACAGTTGTTGACAAAAAAGTTTTAGAAATCTTAAGACCATTAGTTAAAGAGGGCTATGGATTAAGAGAAGTTACAATAAATGAAGAATTAGATCAATTTAATAAGATTCAATCTATTAAAGTTTATGATCCAAAAGATGAAAAAGTTATTATCGATGTAATTGGAAATGACCAATCAATCGACATTAAGAGATTAACTATTTCAGATATCTATGGTGCTTGTAGTTATTACTTAAACTTACTAGCAGGATTTGGTAACGTTGATGAAATCGACCATTTAGGTAACAGACGTGTAAGACAAGTTGGTGAACTTGTTCAAAATCAATTCAAAGTAGGTATTACAAGAATGGAAAGAGTTATTCGTGAAAGAATGACTACTCAAGAGTTAGAAAACATAACTCCAAAAACATTAATTAACATTAGACCAGTTACAGCAGCAATGAAAGAATTCTTTGGTTCATCACAATTATCAAAATTCATGGATCAAATTAACCCAATTGCCGAATTAACTGATAAGAGACGTTTAAGTTCTTTAGGACCTGGTGGTCTTACAAGAGATAGAGCCGGAATCGATGTTCGTGACGTTAACGTTTCTCACTATGGTAGAATTTGTCCAATCGAATCTCCAGAAGGACAAAACATTGGACTTATTACATCTTTAGCTTCATACGCTAAGATTAATGAATATGGATTTATTATTACTCCATATAGAAAAGTAATTAACTCAAAAGTAACTGATGAAGTAGTTTACTTAACTGCTGATGAAGAGGCTAACTATTATATAGGACAAGCTACAGTTGCTATGGATAAAGATGGAAATATAACTGAAGATACAGTTATCGCAAGATTAAATGGTGATTCACAAATCATCACTAAAGATCAATTAGACTTTATCGATATATCTCCATCACAAGTTGTATCAATTACAACATCAATTATTCCATTCCTTGACCATGATGATGGACACCGTGCATTGATGGGATCAAACATGCAAAGACAAGCTGTACCTTTACTTAGAACAGAAGCTCCAAGAGTTGGTACTGGTGTTGAATGGGTAGCTGCTCGTGATTCAGGTGCTACAGTAGTATGTAAGAATGATGGTGTAGTAGAATATGCTGATGCTAAAAAGATTATTGTTAAAACTGCTAAAGATAAAGATGTTTATTATTTAGCTGAATTTGAAAGAAGTAATGCAGAAACTTGTATTAATCACACTCCAATCGTTAAAGAAGGAGATAAAGTTAAGAAGGGTGAAGTTATCGCTGATGGACCTTCAACTAATATGGGTGAACTTGCATTAGGTAAAAACTTAACAGTTGCCTTCATGACATGTAATGGTTACAACTATGAAGATGCTGTTGTATTAAATGAAAACCTTGTTAAAGATGATGTTTATACATCATTACATATTGAACATTATGACATTGATTGTCGTGATACTAAACTTGGACCAGAAGAAATTACAAGAGATATTCCAAATGTTTCTGAAGAAACAAGAAAGAACCTTGATGCTGATGGTATTGTAAGAATTGGTACTGAAGTTAAAGACGGAGATATCCTAGTTGGTAAAGTTACACCAAAAGGAGTTCAAGAACTTACTTCAGAAGAAAAATTATTACACGCAATCTTTGGTGAAAAGACAAGAGAAGTTAGAGATACTTCACTTAGAGTTCAACACGGTGCTGGTGGTATCGTTCATGATGTTAAAGTTTATACTAAAGAAAACTCTGATGAATTACCAGCTGGTGTTTCAAAAGTAGTTAGAGTATATATTATTCAAAAACGTAAGATTCAAGTTGGTGATAAGATGTCAGGTCGTCACGGAAATAAAGGTGTTATTTCACTTATACTTCCAGTTGAAGATATGCCTTACATGCCAGATGGTACACCAGTTGATATCATTCTTAACCCACAAGGTGTTCCTTCACGTATGAACTTAGGACAAATACTTGAATTACACTTAGGTATGGCTGCTAAGAAATTAGACGTTTACACTGCAACTCCAGTATTCGATGGTGCATCAATTGATGAAATCTACGAAATGATGGATGAAGCAGGATTAGATAGAGATGGTAAAACTTGGTTATACGATGGTAAAACAGGTGAACCATTCGAAAACAGAGTATCTGTTGGTGTAATGTACATGATCAAACTTGACCACATGGTTGATGATAAATTACATGCACGTTCTACAGGTCCTTACTCATTAGTAACTCAACAACCTTTAGGTGGTAAAGCACAATTCGGTGGACAAAGATTCGGTGAAATGGAAGTTTGGGCATTATATGCTTATGGTGCTGCACATGTACTTCAAGAAATGATCACTGTTAAGTCAGACGATGTTGCTGGACGTGTTAAAGTTTATGAAGCTTTAGTTAAAGGTAAGAATATCACTACTGCAGGAATTCCTGAAGCGTTCAGAGTATTAATTAAAGAATTCCAAGCATTAGGATTAAATGTTGAAATGATCGATAACGATGATGTTATCCATGACTTAAAAGAATTAGAAGATACTGATGATGAAACAGATTTCAACAATGTTGAAGTTAATGAAATAGATGCAAATACAGGTGAAGTTATTCCTAAAGAATCAATCGTTCCTGATATTGAACCTCCAAGAGATGAAGATATCGAAGAAGACGAAGATGAATTTGGGGATGACGAAGACTTCGATGATGAAGAACCTGATATGGATGATTTAGAAGAAATTGAAAATGGTTTTGAAGGGGATGAAGAATAATGATAGATGTAAATAATATTAAAGGTATTAGAATTAGTATTGCTAGCCCTGAAAAGATTAGAGAATGGTCTTATGGTGAAGTTACAAAACCAGAAACTATTAACTATCGTACTTTAAAACCAGAGCGTGATGGTTTATTCTGCGAAAAGATTTTCGGACCATCAAGAGACTATGAATGTTCTTGTGGTAAATACAAGAGATTAAGATATAAAAATGTAATATGTGATAGATGTGGAGTAGAAGTAACTAAGTCTAAAGTTCGTAGAGAACGTATGGGACATTTAGAACTTGCTTCTCCATGTTCACACATTTGGTTCTTTAAAGGTGTTCCTTCTAAGATGTGTTTAGTACTAGATATGTCTCCAAGAGAATTAGAGGAAGTATTATACTTCGTATCATATGTAGTATTAGATCCAGGAACTGCACCTTTAGCTAAGAAACAAACTCTATCTGACAAAGAATACAGAGCTTACTATGAAAAATACGGTAATGCATTCGAAGTTGGTATGGGTGCTGAAGCAATTAAGAAATTACTTCATGAAGTTGATGTAGATGCTGAAATAAAAGCTATTGAAGAAGAATTAGTTGGTGCATCAGGACAAAAGAGAATTAGACTTGTTAAGAGATTAGATGTATTAGTTGCATTTAGAGATTCTGGAAATAAACCTGAATGGATGGTATTAGATGTAATTCCTGTTATACCTCCAGATTTAAGACCAATGATTCAACTTGATGGTGGTAGATTTGCTACATCTGACTTAAACGATTTATATAGAAGAATTATCAATAGAAATAATCGTTTAAAGAAATTATTAGATTTAGGAGCTCCAAGTATCATCGTTCAAAATGAAAAACGTATGTTACAAGAAGCTGTAGATACATTATTCGACAATGGTAGAAGAGGTAGAAGTATAACTAATGCTTCTCAAAGACCATTAAAGAGTTTATCTTCAATGTTAAAAGGTAAACAAGGACGTTTCCGTCAAAACTTATTAGGTAAACGTGTTGACTACTCAGGACGTTCAGTTATCGTTGTAGGTCCATCATTAAAGATGTATCAATGTGGTGTACCTAAAGAAATGGCTGTTGAATTATTCAAACCACATGTTATTGCAGGAATCGTTGAAAGAGGTTTAGCTCACAATATTAAAGGAGCTAAGAAATTAATCGATAATCGTGATGATCAAATTTGGGATATCGTAGAAGATGTCATGACTGAATATCCAGTTATGTTAAACCGTGCCCCAACACTTCACAGATTAGGTATTCAAGCATTCGAACCAGTATTAACTGGTGGTAAAGCTATAAGCTTACACCCATTAGTTTGTACAGGATTTAACGCAGACTTCGACGGAGACCAAATGGCTATTCATATTCCATTATCTGAAGAAGCAAAAGCTGAAGCTAGAATCTTAATGTTAGCATCTAATAACATCCTTGGTCCAAAAGATGGTAAACCAGTTGTTACTCCAGGACAAGATATGGTATTAGGTAACTACTACATAACTCTAGAATATGAAAGACAATTAAAACCATTAGTGTTTGCTAAAGGAACTAAATTATCTACAAATGTTTTAGATTATATTAAATATTTAGATACAGACTGCACAATTGATGCATTAGCTGAAGGTATTGAAATCGATACATCTGAAGTTGATACTAAGACAGTTGGAACATACACTGTATCAGTAAGATTTAAAGATACTAAAGAAGTTTATACACAAGGTAAACTTGAAATAGTTGAAGATGAAAAAGCAGCAAAAGCAAGATTAAAAGAAATTGAAGAAAATGCATATGAATTAGATACTAAATTACCTTACGGATATGATGAAGGTAGAGTATTTAAGAATTGTGATGAAGCTTTAATGGCTTATGAAAGAAATCAAATTTCTTTACAAACAAGAATTGCTATTCCAGTTAAATCATTAAGATATAAATTATTCCCAGAAGAAGTAGCTGATCATTATTTAGTTACTACTCCAGGTAAAATTATGTTTAATACAATATTCCCAGATGCATTCCAATACATGGAAGAACCATCAAAGGATAATATTGAAGGTATTACACCAAGTAAGTTCTTCTTACCACAAGGTGTTAATATTCCATTAGAAATTGCTAAGATGCCAGTTGTAGATGCATTCAAGAAGAAAAATCTACAAAACTTAATTTCACAAGTTTATAAGAGATTTAAAACAGTTGAAACATCTATCATGCTAGATAAATTAAAAGATTTAGGATTCAAGATGTCAACAAAAGCTGGTATTACATTCTCAATGGCAGATATAGTAACAACTGATCAAAAGCAAGTATTAATTGCTGAAGGTCAAGAAAAAGTAGATAAGATTAACAAACAATATACTAGAGGTCTTATTACTGAACAAGAAAGATATACATCAGTAGTAGATGTTTGGTCAAATGTTAACGATGAAGTACACAACGCATTAGCTAAGATTTCAGAATCTGATAGATTCAATCCAATCTTCATGATGATGAACTCTGGAGCCCGTGGTTCTAAGAACCAATTTGGACAAATGGCTGGTATGCGTGGTCTAGTTGCTAAACCAGACGGTACTACAGTTGAAATCCCAATGACATCATCATTGATGGAAGGTCTAACAGTTGATGAATTCTTCTTAAGTACACACGGAACACGTAAAGGTGATGCCGATACTGCGTTACGTACAGCAAACTCTGGTTACTTAACTAGACGTTTAGTAGATGTTGCTCAAGATATTATTATTAAAGATAAAGACTGTGGTTGCATCTCAGGTGTAGAAGTTGAAGAATTAATAGATGAAAAAGATGGATCTGTTCTTGAAAAACTTGAAGAAAGAATTACAGGAAGATTTACATCTAAGAAAGTTGTTAATCCAGAAACAAAAGCTACAATTATTGAAGCTAACGAATTAATAACTGAACAAATTGCTGCTAAGATTGTTAAAGCAGGAATTAAGAAAGTTGAAATAAGAAACGTATTTACTTGTACAAGTGAACACGGAGTATGTGAAAAATGTTATGGTCTTAACCTAGCTACAGGTAATGTAGTTGAATCAGGTGAAGCTGTAGGTATCATGGCTGCTCAATCAATCGGTGAGCCAGGTACACAACTTACCATGCGTACATTCCACTCAGGTGGAGTTGCCGGTGGAGACGATATCACTCAAGGTCTTCCAAGAGTTGAAGAGTTATTTGAAGCTCGTAATCCAAAAGGTAAATGTACTATCGCTGAAATCAATGGTAAAGTTACAAACATTGAAAATGTAAATGGTAAGTGGAAAGTAACAGTTACAAATGATGTTGAATCTCGTGATCATGTAACATTATTCGAAGCTAAATTAAGAGTTGAAGTTGGTGATGAAGTTCACGCAGGAGATAAGATTACTGAAGGTACAATTTCACCTAAAGAATTACTTGCTGTAACAGACCCACTTACAACATTAAATTACATCTTAAAAGAAGTACAAAAAGTTTATAAATCTCAAGGTGTTGATATCTCAGATAAACACGTTGAAATTATTGCTTCTCGTATGATCAATAAGATGAAAGTAATTGACTCAGGAGATTCAGATTTAGTTGCAGGTTTAACTGTATCTATGACTGAATTTGCTAAACGTAATAAACCAGTTATCTTAAGTGGTGGAGTACCTGCTACAGGTAAACCAATCATCTTAGGTATTACTAAGTCAGCTCTTGAAACAGATTCATTCTTATCTGCATCATCATTCCAAGAAACTACTAGAGTATTAACAGATGCTTCTGTTAAGGGTAAAGTAGATTACTTAAAGGGATTAAAAGAAAACGTTATTCTTGGTAAATTAATTCCTGCAGGAACTGGTGCTAAAGAATATTCAGATGTTTCAATTGAACTTGAAAAAGATTATCTATCAGAAGATGCTGCTGAAGTATTAGAAGCAGAATTCATGGATGATGATGATACTGTTCAAGAAATTAACGGAGAACTAATTGATTTAGAATCAGAAGTTACTGAAGTTTAATATGTAAAAAGGCACTTGTAAAAAGTGTCTTTTTTATGTAAAGTTTTATCACTTGTTTTACAATGTTGTTCTATAAGTCAAAGACTTGTGATAATATTTTATTATAAAGAGGTGTTTAATATGAGAAGGAAAAGACTTTCTGTACTTGCAGTCGTAGCACTTATATTATCTTTAGGTATAGGTTTTGCTGCTATACAAACAACACTAACAATAAATGGACATACAAGAATATCAGGAAATAATTGGGATATTCATTTTGAAAATGTTCAAGAAACAGATGGAAGTGTTGAAGGACAAGTAACATTCTTAGATGGAGAAGGAAATGCAACTGAAAATACTTCTGGTGTTTCACTAGAATTTGCTGCTAATTTATCAGCTCCTGGAGATTTCTATGAATTTACAGTAGATATTAAAAATGCAGGTACTATTGATGCTGCTATTTATCAAGTAGAATCAACTAACTTTGCTGAAATTGTTGATTCATCTGGAAAGGCTGTTTCTGATTATTTAGATTATAAAATTTATTATGTGGAAGATGCTGATACAGGTTACAATGGAACATTCCCAGCTATAACAAATACTTTATTCAATAAAGATAAAGCATATAATACAAGAAAATTAAAAGTTAGAGTTAAATATAAAGATGGTGTTTTAGATGATGGAACAACTGATCCTAACTATGATTCAACAACATCACTTCCAACTGTTGATTCAATTCAAACAACTGATGAAACAACTGGAGATCCTGTAGATAACAGAATTAAAACTAGATTAACTCTATACTATACTCAATTAGGATATGAATGTAAGTTAGGTGAATGTCCTGAACAAACAACTACAACACATGCACCAACTACACCAGAACCTTAATATGAAATTTAAAGATATTCAAAATGAATATCTTTTTTTATTAATAAATTTTAAAAATTGTTTATAATTTATTGCATTTAAAATTAAATTATTTTACAATGTAAATAGATGGGGAATGGTTGATATAAGTAGACAACTTTGATTTGACATGAAAGACTAAGACAACATGGTAAGGGCTACAGATTTTACTACTTTGATTTACAACAGGAATACATCAAGAGATTTACATCAGAGATTTAAAATTACCCATTTAAATTAAAGATCTAGATTAAATCTAGGTCTTTTTATTTATAATTTATGTATAGTTTGTTGAAACGAACATATATTCAATATATAATATATATATACTTAAGGATGGTGATTTAGATGGATGATAAGTTACTTAGATTTTTCAAAAAGATTAACTTTAATTTAGTAGATTCTTTTGAGGATGCAACATTAAGTCAATGTATCATTAATCGTAAAGATAATAGTTGGAGAATTGTTATTAAATCACCTGAAATTATACCAGTAGAAGCTATGGTTAATTTAATTACATTATCTAAAGATGGAATAGATGATGTTCCATATATCAACATAGAAGTAGAATATGATTCATATGATGATGAAGCTATTTTAGAATATGTTGAATATTTAATTAGAAAAGTCATGGATGATAATCCAAGTTTAAATGGATTAGATTTAAACTCTATATCTATCTCAAATGGAGTAGCACAAATTAAAACATCATCTGAAATAGAAAGAGATATTTTAAATGATAATAAAAATTATATTATTGATAAATTAACTGAATTTGGTATTAAAGGTATAAAATTGGATTTATCAATTGATCAAAATGAAAAAGATAAAGTTAAAGCGGAAATAGAAAAAGATAAAAAGAATGTTAAAATTCCAGTAGTTAAACAAGTGGAACATGAAAAAGGAAAATGGACTCCAAGAAAGAAAGTTGAGTATCAAAGAGAAGGTATTGTTCAAATATCAACAATTGATAGAGAAGAAAATGGAGTTAATATAGAAGCCTATATATTTGCATCTGAATTTACTGAACTAACTAAAAAAGATGGTGGAATTGTTTATTTAACAACATTAAAGATAAGTGATAATTCGTCATCTATCTTAGCCAAGACATTTGCTAAAGATGAAGAAGAATTTGGTAAATTTAAATCTGAATTAAAGGATGGTAATTGGTATCATTTTACTGGTACTGTAAGAGATGATACTTTTGCACATGATTTAGTATTTAATTTTAATACTTATGAAAAAATAGATAATCCTACAGTTAAAAGAACTGATGATGAACCATTTAAACGTGCTGAACTTCATTCACATACTATGATGTCTCAAATGGATGGAGTTATTGATGAAACTAAATTAGTTAAACAAGCAATGGCTTGGGGAATGCCAGGTATTGCCATAACAGACCATGATGGCTGTCAATCGTTCCCACATGTCTTTAATGAAGTAACTAGTTATAATAAAAATAAGAAAAAAGAATTAAAAGCTAAAATAGAAGAAAATGAAGCTACTTTAGCAGAAATAAAAGAAACTGGTAATGAGGAAGGTATTAAACAAATTGAAGAATTCATTGCTCAACTAAAAGATGAATTAGATAACTATAAACCATTTAAAGTTGGATATGGTGTAGAACTTGATATGCATGAATCATATTTAAATGTATGCTACAATGCTACAAATGCTGAAATTGAAAATAATACATTTGTAATATTCGATACAGAAACAACAGGATTTAACCCGGGTTTAAGTGATTCAATGATTGAAATAGGTGGAGTTAAAGTTAAAGATGGAGAAGTTGTAGATAGATTCGATGAACTTATTAATCCAGGACATCCGATTGATTTAACAATATCTAAATTAACTCAAATATATGATGAAGATGTTAAAGACTGTGATGATGAAGCAACAGTATTTAAGAGATTCATGGAATGGGTTGGAGATTTACCAATGGTTGCCCACAATGCTAAATTCGATAAAAACATGTTGGATATGGCAGCATATAAATGTGGATTTGGTGAAATAAAAAATCCAATTATAGATACATTAATGTTATCGCGTGTTATCAATCGTGATTTAAAAAGACATTCATTAGCAGCATTAGGTAAAGCCTATGGAATTAACACAGGTGAAGCTGATGATACAGAAGATACTTCAGTTGAAAATGAAGCAGTTGCAACTGAAATAAGTGAAGAGGTTGCTACAGCATTTAAATCAATTAAAATTGATGATGAAGATGTTATTAAAGTAGTAGAAGAAAAAGTTACTGAAAAACTTCAAGATGTCGCTACTGATACATCTAGAGATATAGTTAAATCTAAAAATAAATACTATAAATTAATAACATATAAAAAGAGTAAAACAGAAAGTGTTAAACTTGATGTTGAAGTTGAAGATGGAATTGAAATAACAAATATAACTGATACAAATAAATTACATGCCGGTGAAAATGTTATTACAATTACATATACTAAGAATATGTTTGATTATACAATTGATTTAGTTGTATACGTTGGATCTCACCACGGTGCAGATGTCGACTCTGAAAATACAGCATACATCTTCAATAAGATGTTAAAACAAATTGAAGGAATCAAAACATTAGATGAATTAAATGATTTAGGTAAACTAGAAAAAATAGCATTTAAAAATGATGCTAAGAAAGCATCATCTATTGGTGAACTATGTAGTTATCATAACTATGTAAGACCAGTAGAAGAAGATGAAGTAGTTCCTGAAGATACAGTTTATCCATTCGAGGAATTTGATAATCATGATTATGTATGGAAGTTCACTTGGTGTCATGATGATTATCTACAAATGTATGAAAACATTCCAGCTAAATCATTTAAGGAACATTTAGCAAACCTATATGATGGTCAAAAGCATATAACTATGATTGCCAAGACTCATAAAGGTTTAAAGAATATGTTTAAACTTATTTCATTTGCTAATACAAACTTCCTTGATAGAGTTCCTAGAATACCAAGAAGATTAGTAGAAGAATTAAGAGAAGATTTACTTATAGGTTCTGCTTGTTTAAATGGTGAAATATTTAATCTAGCATTAACTAGAACTGAAGAAGAACTAAAACAAGCAATGGAATTCTATGATTATATAGAAGTTCAACCAATAGAAAACTATGAACATTTAATTAAAACACATGCTATTGATAACATGGATGATTTAAAACTTGCTATATCTAAGATAATTAAATGTGGAGAAGAGTTAGGAAAAATGGTTGTTGCAACAGGTGATGTTCACAACTTAAATCCTGATGATTTAATATCACGTGAGATTATAGCAAACCAAAATGTTCCTGGTAAAGGAAGACATCCATTAGTTAGATGTTTACAATGTGATGCTAAGCAAAATTTAAATAAAGAAAATCTTGCTAAGGCAATTGAAAAAGCATCTAGAAATGGTGTTGAATTAAAACCTAATGAAATTAAAGTATTAAAATATATATTTGCACTTATGGTATTCAGTGAAATACCAATTACGGCACATGTATTAAATGAATTATATGTCCTTGATAAAAACAATGCTGATGAATTAGCATTAAAGAACAATGAAGAAGATAAAAAATACATGATTGATACTGCACTTAGAAGATTACAAATTGCAGGTGTAGTTAATGTTAATTATCAAACTGCAACATATGGCTTAGCATGTGATTTCACGATGACTAAGAAACCAGTTGTAGGTCATCTTCCAAATCAATACTTTAGAACAACTAAAGATATGTTAGATTCATTTAGTTGGTTAGAAGATGATGAATTAGTTAGAAGAATAGTTATTACTAATACAGCTAAGATTATAGATATGTTAGATGTTATCGAGGTAGTAGATTATCCAGATAAACCATATTCACCCATAATTGAACATTCACAAGAAACATGTAGAGATTTGGTATTTAATATGGCTCAAAGTATGTATGGAGATCCACTTCCAAGAAACATAGAAGAGCGTATAGCTAATGAGTTCTATGGAGATAAAATATTATCTTTAGTTAAAGAACATATTAAAGATACTCATCCTGAAATGTCTGATGAAGATAGAGATTTAATATTCTCAAGTACATTACATGATGTAATCATGTCAGGTTATGATGGAGTAGTTGAATTAATGAAAGCATCTCTTAAGAAAGAAGCACAAGAGATGGATCCTAATGCTATATCTTATAAAAAGAATAAAGCAGGAGAAAAGGAATTAATTTACGATGAAGAAGCGGCAACTAAACAAGCACAAGCTGTATTAGGTGGAATCATCGGTGGTGGATTTGACGTTATCTATTTGATTGCTCAAAAGTTAGTTAAGCACTCAAATGACCGTGGATATCTAGTTGGTTCCCGTGGATCCGTTGGTTCATCATTCGTTGCATCAATGATGGGTATCACAGAGTGTAATGGACTTCCTCCACATTATTATTGTCCTAAGTGTCAATACTCAATGTTTACTGAAGAAGATGGAAAACCATTTACATTCTTAGATTCAGAAAATGTTGAAACAGCTTATCTATCAGGATTCGATTTACCTGAAAGAGAATGCCCTAAATGTGGTGAGACTATGATTCACCAAGGTAATGATATGCCATTTGCAACATTCCTTGGATTCAATGCTGATAAAGTTCCTGATATAGACCTTAACTTCTCAGGAGATGACCAACCATCAGCACATGAATATACAAAAGTATTATTCGGAACAGACAATGTTTATCGTGCAGGTACAATTGGTACAGTAGCGGATAAAACAGCATTTGGATATGTTCAAGGTTTCTTTGAAGAAACTTTATATAATCAATTAAAAACAGAGACATCTTTATATGGAGTAGAAATACCTGGTAAAGACGATTTAAAGAAAAAGGGGATTGTTAAGAGTACTTGTAGAATACCTGAAGTTGAAAGACTTGCTGTTGGATGTACAGGTGTTAAGAGAACAACTGGACAACACCCAGGTGGTATCGTTGTTGTACCTGGATATAAAGATGTATGGGATTTCACACCATTCCAATATCCAGCAGATGATCCAACTCAAGTATGGAGAACAACACACTTTGATTACCACGCAATAGATGCAGACCTATTAAAACTAGATATACTAGGACACGATGATCCAACAGTACTCCGAATGCTAGAAGAAATATCTGGTATGGATGTTACTAAGATAGACTTAGGTGACTTAGATACCATGAAGATTTTCACTGGACCTGAAGTATTAGGAGTTAAACCTGAACAATTAAGAGGTTTAGTTAAGAAAGATGGAACTAAGTATTGTCCAACTGGAACATTAGGTATACCTGAATTTGGTACAGCATTCTTACTTGGAATGTTAGAGGAAACTAAACCTTCAACATTCGCAGAACTAATAAAAATATCAGGATTATCACATGGTACAGATGTATGGTTAGGAAATGCAAGAGATTTAATCATTAATAATGTAGTACCTTTTTCAAAGGTAATTGGATGTCGTGATGATATCATGGTTAACTTGATGGCATGGGGAATACCTCCAGCTAAAGCATTTAAAATCATGGAGTTCGTTCGTAAAGGAAAAGCATCAAAAGAAAAAGATACATGGAAAGAACATAAAGCATATCTAGCTGAACAAGGTATACCTGATTGGTATATAGATTCATGTGAAAAGATAAAATACATGTTCCCTAAGGCACATGCAACAGCTTATGTTACTTCTGCATTTAGAATTGCATACTTTAAAGTACATCATCCAATTTGGTACTACTGTGCATACCTTTCAATTAGACGTGATCAATTTGATGTAGCTTCAATGGTCATGGGTGAAGATGCTATTAGAGCTAAAATAGATGAAATAGATGCTAAAGGAAATCAAGCAAGTAATAAAGAACAAGATACTAGAGAAACACTTCTTCTATGTCTAGAAATGTGTTGTAGAGGATTCTACTTCAAAAACATAGACATTGAAAAAAGTGATGCTAAGAACTTTGTTATAACTGATGATGAAAAAGGACTTATTATTCCATTTAGAGCATTAGATGGTCTAGGTGAATCAGCAGCTGAGTCTATTGTTAAAGCGAGAACTCAAGCACCATTTATTTCACAAGAAGATCTTCAAAAGCGTGGTAAATGTCCATCATCTGCGATTGAAAAACTTAAAGAACTTGGTTGTTTAGATCATTTATCTGAGTCAAATCAATTATCTTTATTCTAAAAAAGTATAAATTTTTTATACTTTTTTTCATTTTATTAAATATTAAAATTTGTATAACAGATTCTATATATCTGTTAAAAAATTGAACTAATATTTAAAATGTGTTAAAAAATAGACAAAAAAATACACAAATAATAAAATTTTGTGTTTTGACTTCTATAATTCACTTGTGATAGTGTGTTAAACGAACGCATTAATAGGTGCTACCTCCCAAAAGGAGGGATGTATATGAGAAAGAGATTTTATGAAAAAGTAATCCTTCTACTTATATATGTTATTATTTTGATCCTAATCAAGGTAGTCTAACTATCAGGGGGTTTTGGTTAAAATAAAAAAAGCATCTAATTTCTTAGATGCTACTCACAAAATAAAGGAGATAGCATTTAAATAATGCGTTCCTTCTAATTCATTATATAGTATTTATTATATTAATTCAATAGTGGTTTCCACAAAAAAGCATCTAATTTCTTAGATGCTACTCACAAAATAAAGGAGATAGCATTTAAATAATGCGTTCCTTCTAATTCATTATAAAACAAATATATTTTTTATTCAACAAAATATAAACAAATTGTTTACACAAATGTTTGTTTGTATAAAACAATATGATATAATTAAATAGGTGATGATGATATGTATAACTATATTGAGGGTAAAATTGTTGAAGTAAATTCATTTGGAATTGTAATAGATAATCATGGAATTGGATATGATGTATTTGTATCTAATCCTTATTCATTCCAAGAAGGAAAAGAATATAAAGTTTATATTTATCATCAAATAAGAGAAGATGGACAAAGTTTATTTGGTTTTAAAGAAAAAGAAGAAAAAGAATTATTCTTAAGACTAATAAGCGTTAAAGGACTTGGACCTAAGATTGCACTTCCAATGTTTGCAACTGGTAGTACTGCAGGTATTATTGATGCAATTGATCGTGGAAACATTCTTTATTTAACTAAGTTTCCTAAAGTGGGAGATAAATTAGCTAGACAAATGATATTAGATTTAAAAGGTAAATTAGAAGTTACTACTGATACAGTATCAGCTAATGATGAATTAATATCTGCTTTAGAAAACCTTGGATATAAGAAACCAGATATTAAAAAGGTATTACCTAATGTTGATCCAAGTGCATCATTAGAAGAACAAATTAAACAAGCATTAAAACAAATGTTGAAATAGGAGGTAATGTATGGACGAAAGAGTTATTTCATCTAAGATAAAAGAAGATGACATTGATAATGAAGAAAATATAAGACCTCAAAGTCTGGATGAATATGTTGGACAACAAGAGGTAAAAGAAAACTTAAGAGTATTTATCGAAGCAGCTAAAATGAGAGATGAACCTCTTGATCATGTTTTATTATATGGTCCTCCAGGTTTAGGTAAAACAACACTTGCACATATAATTGCAAATGAATTAGGTACAAGTATTAAAACATCTTCAGGACCTGCAATTGAAAAATCAGGTGATTTAGCAGCAGTATTATCAAATCTTGAAGAAGGAGATGTATTATTTATCGATGAAATACATAGACTTCCTAAAGTTATTGAAGAAATATTATATCCTGCTATGGAGGATTTTGAATTAGATATTGTGGTTGGTTCAGAAGGATCAAGTAGAAGTATTAAAATTGATTTACCACCTTTTACTTTAGTTGGTGCAACAACTAGAGCAGGTGATATATCTGCACCTTTGAGAGATAGATTTGGAATCATCAATAAACTTAATTACTATACAGTAGAAGAATTAACTGGAATAGTTAAAAGAACTAGTAAAGTATTAGGTATGGATATTGATGATGATGCAGCAGAAGAAATAGCAAAGAGAAGTAGAAGAACACCAAGAATAGCAAATAGATTAGTTAAAAGAGTTAGAGATTTTGCACTTGTTTTAGGTGATGGAGTAATTGATAAAGAAATTACTAAGAAAGCATTAGATAGATTAAAAGTAGATACATATGGTTTAGATTCAATTGATATTGAATATCTAACAAACCTAATTGATAAATTCAATGGAGGTCCAGTTGGAGTTGAAACCATGGCATCTGCAATGGGTGAAGAAATATCATCTCTTGAGGATGTTGTTGAACCATATTTAATGCAAGAAGGATTTATTAAAAGAACTCAAAGGGGTAGAGTTGCAACTGATAAAGCATATAAACATTTAGAGAAAGCAAGACAAGGATCATTATTTTAAAAAATGATTCTTTTTTTCACTATTTTAGTATATAATATTGCAAGGAAAGAAAGGGATAACTATGAAGACAGATGATTTCGATTATTATTTACCTGAGGAGTTAATTGCACAATCTCCATTAGAGAAAAGAGATGAAGCAAGATTATTAGTATTACATAAGACTACAGGTGAAGTAGAACATAAGATATTTTCAGATGTTATAGATTATTTAAATCCTGGGGATGCTTTAGTTATAAATGATTCAAAAGTTATTCCTGCAAGACTTATAGGTGAAAAAGAAGATACACAAGCAGTAATAGAATTATTATTATTAAAGAATATAAAAGATAATATTTGGGAATGTTTATCTAGACCTCAAAAGAGATTACATGTTGGTACAATCGTATCTTTTGGTGATGGTTTATTAAAAGCTAAAGTTTTAGAACTTTTAGATGAAGGTATAACAAGAGTTGAACTTATCTTCGATGGAATTTTAATGGAAATATTAGATAAATTAGGAAGTATGCCACTTCCTCCATATATCCATGAAAAATTAGAAAATAAAGATATGTATCAAACTGTATATGCAAAGGACTATGGTTCAGCTGCTGCTCCAACTGCAGGTCTTCATTTTACTGAAGAACTACTTGATAGAATAAGAGAAAAAGGTATTAAGATTATACCAGTAACTCTTCATGTTGGTTTAGGTACTTTTAGACCAGTTTCAGTTGAGGATGTAACTAAACATGTCATGCATACAGAACATTACTATATATCTAAAGAATCAGCTGAAGAATTAAATAAAGTTAAAGAAGCAGGTGGAAAGATTATATCTGTTGGTACTACAAGTACTAGAGTATTAGAAACTAATCTTTCTAAATTTGATAAGTTTACTGCTGAAGTAGCTGATACAAGTATATTTATATATCCAGGATTTGAATTTAAAGCAATTGATACTTTAATTACTAATTTCCATTTACCTAAATCAACATTAGTTATGTTAGTATCAGCATTAGCAGGTAAAGAAAACATCTTAAATGCATATAAAATTGCAGTTAAAGAAAAATATAGATTCTTCTCCTTTGGTGATGCAATGATTATTATAGATTAGGTGATTATATGAAAGTAAAATATAATTTAATAAAGAAAGAAGCTAATACTCAAGCAAGACTTGGAACAATTGAAACCAACTATGGTACATTTGAAACTCCAATGTTCATGCCAGTTGGTACTCAAGCAACAGTTAAGACTTTAAGTCCTGAAGAACTAAAAGCATGTGGTGCTGGTATTATTCTTTCAAACACATATCATTTATGGTTAAGACCAGGTGAAGATGTTGTTGATGAAGCTGGTGGATTACATAAGTTTATGAATTGGGATGGACCAATTTTAACTGACTGTGGAGGTTTTCAAGTATATTCACTTGCTAAGCCAAAAGATATATCTGAAGAAGGAGTTAAATTTAAAAATCATCTAAATGGTGATAATTTATTATTAACACCTGAAAAGAGTATTGAAATCCAAAATAAATTAGATTCAGATATAGCTATGTCATTTGATGAATGTATTGGATGGCCTGCAACATATGATTATTGTAAGCAAAGTGTTGAAAGAACCCTTAGATGGGCTAAAAGAGGAAAAGATGTATTCAACAATGAAAGACAAAGTTTATTTGGTATAGTTCAAGGTGGAGAATATCCTGATCTTCGTGAATACTGTGCTAAAGAACTTCAAAAGATGGATTTTGATGGATATTCAATAGGTGGAACAAGTGTAGGTGAAGATAAACCAACTATGTATAAGATGGTTGAAATGTCTACAAAACACTTACCAGAAGATAAAGTAAGATATCTAATGGGTGTAGGTGATCCAATTGATATCATTGAAAATGTTATTAGAGGAATAGACATATTCGACTGTGTTTCTCCAACTAGATTAGCAAGACATGGACATGCACTTACTAAATATGGAAAGATTAACTTAAAGAACTCTAAATATAAAAAAGATTTTACACCAATTGAAGAAGGATGCGATTGTTATGCATGCAAGAGTTATACTAAGAGTTATATTAAGCATTTAATAAATGCTGATGAAACATTTGGTGCAAGATTATTAAGTATTCATAATATAAGATATCTAATAAGGTTGACTGAAGAGCTAAGAAATGCTATAAAAGAAGATAGAATATTAGAATATAGAGAAGAGTTTATAAGGAATTATTATGGAGAAGAAAAGAATAAGTAATTTTAGTATATTAGTTTTTGTTATATTAGTTTTAGCATTAGTAGTAGGAGTAAAAACATTTTTAAATATTACTAAACAACATGAGGATAGACTACTTTATTCATTACATACAAATACAGAGTTCTATGCTAAAAGATGTTATTTAGAAGGTAAATGTGAAAATGAAGTAACAATTCAAACTTTATATGACAATGATTATATAAAAAAAGAATTAGTTAATCCTGTAACTAAAGAAGTTATTAAACCTGAAACTAAAATAACATATAAAGATGAAGTTATTAAAATTGAATGGTTAAATTAAATACATATGTAAATATGTATTTTTTTTATTTCGCATTTTGTTATAATTATAATAGGTGATAATATGAAAAAGATATTATTTATAATTATGTTATTGTTATTTCCTATCATGGTAAATGCGGCAGCATGTGATGCAACTAGCGAAATAAAAGAAGGGTATATCCCAGAAGGATTTGATATAGGTTACTATTTATATGATGAAAGTACAAACGAATTTACCATGGATCATTTGGAACACTATAATGATGATGCAATAATAAAATATACAAAAACATCTAATGAAGATTATTATTCTTTATGTGATACAGATTATTATATAAAAAGTTATCAATTTATAAAATTAGATTTTAACACTAACGAAACAAAAGATTTTAATTTAATAGTGGCAATTGATAATTTATATTTATTACAATATCCAAGTGATAAAGCGCCTGCTTTATTAGAAAAACCAATAAAAAAAGATACAAAGCTTGAGGTATATACAATCAATAGTGGTTATGCTGGAGTTATATATGAAGGAAAAAAAGGTTGGATAAAATATATATCTGATAGTAGTGATGTAATAATGTGCGAAAACACTAAAAATGAATATATAGCATTAACATATACTGTATTAATGTGTGATTCATACGAAGATAACTCAAGTTGCAAAATTGTAAAAGTAAACCCTGGAACAAAATATAAGTGGTCATGTATATATAATTATATTAATGAAGATTTTAATATTGTTCCTGAACTTGCTATAAAAACAAACATAAATGGTCAAGAAAAATGGATAAAGAATAAAGGAGATTATTTATTAGGAAATAGTAATGAATTAAATTATATAGTTAAAAGTTCTATTAAATTATATAGTACATACAAACTTGATGAAGTTATTGTTGAATTAAAAACAAATGATATATTTTCAACTATTGGTTATCAAAAAAAAATAGGATTAGTTAAATATAATAATAAATATTACTATATTAATATAGATGATTTAGATTCTGAAAAAGTTGAATTAAAAGATGAAGAAAATATTGCAATTAATAATAAAAAACAAAATGTTAATAATATTTTTAATCTTGATTTAAAAATTATTATAATAATTGGATTATCAATATTTATTATAGTTATATTTATAATAATATTGGTTACTAAAAAGAAAAAAAGTACTCCAGTAATTAATACTCAAACAGATTCATCTAATATTAACAATAATAACATTTGACTTTAACCTTAAAGTAAATGTTATATTAAAGCACAAAAGGAGGAATTACATATGGAATATGTATATCATGGAAGTAAAACACATGGAATAAAATCAATGGAACCAAGACCATCAACACATGGAACTTATGTTTATGCAACTGAAAGTAAAGCAATAGCTATAGTCATGTCTAAAAGATGCGGTGATGATGCTACTTATTCGTTTATGAGAAATAAAGAAGGAACATATGATTTAATAGAAAGACTTCCACATGCATTTGATAAAAGTTATTCAAATGATTTTTCTTTATATACATTAGATGCAACTAATTTTAAAGATATTAAAACGGGCTTTAATGAAGTAGTATCAGATAAAACTGAAAAAGTAGTAAAAGAAGAAATATTTCCATCAGCTATGGATGCAATTAAAAAATTAGAAGAAGAAGGAAAAATAAAAATTTATAGATATCCTGAAAGACCTGACTATATACCAGAAGATGATATGGATTTAGTTGAAAAAGTTAAATATGTGCATGATAAATTAGGTAAAATGAATGATGCATTTTCATTTTATAGATGGATATTCCTTCATCCTAATATAGAAAATGAATTTAGAAAACTAGCTAAAGAATATAACATTGATTTACCATGGAACTATGATGAAATAAAAAACTTCTATGTAGCAAGACAACAAGATAATCCTGATCATGAATGTTATATTGATAATGCTGAAGAAATGTATAAGTTAACGCATCAAGAAAAAAAATTATAGTTATTTACTAGACATAAAAGACAAGATAAAAAAAATAATCTTGTTTTTTATGTTATAATTTTAATAGGTGATGATATGAGTACATATGATATGAATAATAAAGTATTTAATTCTTTATCAGATAGTTGTTTTACTATTGATAGAGTACCTGGAACTTATTTAGATTACGTATTATATATACCTGAAAATATATCACCAGATGCATCACTTATTGTAGTTGGGATGACACCAAATAGTCGATATTCATATTCACAAGCATATTTACAATGTATAAATCGTGTATTAAAAAAAGAATATGAACCAATTCCAAGAATATTAAGTGAAACATACAATTGTCCAATGATATTTCCAATTATTCCAAAAATAAGAGGAAATGAATCTTATCCTTATGCAAGTTTCTTAGGATATGATACATATCATTTAACTGATGAGACAAGCGAAGTATATAAAGTAGATGAACAAGTAGTTAAGATGATTGATTATGCTACTGATTATATTAATACTTATTTTAATACAAATATAGATAATAAAGTAATCATGACAGGATTTTCAGCATCATGTAAGTTTGCAAATCATTTTACGGCACTTCATCCTGATAAAGTTAAGATGGTTATAGGCGGGGCAACAGGAGGTTTATGTATTTATCCATTAAAAGAAATAAAAAATCCTAATTCATCAGCTCATGAAATGGTGAAGTTAAACTTTCCACTTGGATTTAATGATATAGATGAAAAAGATAAAACTACAAAGATGGATTTATTTAAAAAAATACCTCAGTTTTATTATATGGGTAATGAAGATGTCAATGATCCATCAAGACCACAATTTGTTCCTGATAAAGAAATAAACGAAAAAGGAGAAATTGTTGATAAAACAGATGAAAGTGGAAATGTAATACCTGCAAAAGATGAACATGGACATTACATATATGCAAGAGATGAACAAGGCGAATATATAATTGGAGAACAATATTATTCATTAGAACAAATTCATTTCTTACATGATGGTAAATTAGATGATCAACAATATAGATTTAATTTTAATAGAGACATATACATAGAAAAAGGTGTTCCTTCAGTATTTAAAAAGTATGATGGAAAACATAATTTAACTGAAAAAGCAAAAGAAGAATTACATAATGATGTTATAAATTTTTATAATGAATATATATATAATTTAGATAACAAGGAAGAGAGAAAAAGATAACATGGAAGTTAAATTTGATAAAATATTTAAAAGTAAAAGTGAATTAGAAATTTTAGATAGAACAAATCCAGCAAATGTTGCTGCAGCTATTGTTCAAGCATTTGCTAATTATAATCCTGATGATACAGAAGTGTTTTATGATATGCTTGGGTATCTAATGGGAGAAAATCAAACAATATCACCTATGATGAAACAAAATATAAGTGATAGAATGTTACAAAATGATAAATATTCATTTATTGGTAAATCATATTTTAAAGGAGCTACTCCTGAAAATGACTATGAACCAATGTCATTTGAAGTAGAAGTAATTGAAAATGATTATTCAGATGATGCAGAAGGATATAAGAGATTATTCTTAAAATCAGGTGGATCTGATAGTCCAAGACCAATAACTTTAAGACTTGCTAAAGATGGAAACTATTATATCTGGAGTGATTCATTCATTGGATTACTTGCAGACATTAAAGCACCTGAATCAACAAATCCATGGGCATAAAATAACGAGGATATAAATCCTCGTTTTATAATGTCTTTAATTTATAATTATCTAAAAATTCATTTACTTGAAATAAATCATATATTTTATTTATAAAACAAAATCTTATAATTAAATCATATGTGTTATTTTTAGGAAGTGAATAAGCTGCACTTTCTAAAAGTCTTTCAAATTCATCTTCATTTAATTCCAATGCTAATCCTAAAAGAATAACTGTTTCTTTACTAGGATGATAATTTTCATTTCTTATTTTAGAAAATAATCTTCTATCTATATTAACTTTATTATATACATCTGAATCTTTTAAGTTTCTTTCATCTATATACTTAAATAATAAAGTTTGAAATTTATTTTTATCTTTATTATCTTCAATAAATGTATCTATATTTGGTGAAGCACAACATTCCATGTCCATCATCATAGATGATCCAAATGCAGCTTGTTTAGCTCTTTTAAATAAAGAAAAATCTTTTTCAATTTCTAGATTATCTTTTATATATTGTTTTAATTTATCTAACATATAAATCACCTAAAACAATTATATCAAATGTCGCTTTCAAATTGACCATTTATATATTTAATTTTTATAAAATGTAATCATGAAAGGAAGAAAAATATATGAAAAAGAAAGAATTAAAAGAAATGGATGTAGTATTTTTACTAGATAGAAGTGGATCTATGGGAGGAGTAGTAGAAGATACAATTGGAGGATACAACAATTATATAAATGAACAAAAAGATAAGGATATTAAAGTCACAACTGTATTATTTGATGATCAATATGAAGTATTAACTAATCGTGAAGATATAAAGAAAGTAGATAAGTTAACAAATAAAACATACTTTGTTAGAGGGATGACTTCTTTATATGATGCAATAGGTAAAACAATTAATACTATGAATCAAGTAAAGAATAAAGTTTTATTTATTATAACTACAGATGGATTAGAAAATTCATCTAGAGAGTTTAATCGTGAACAAATAAAGAAGATGATTGAATCTCATAAGGATTGGGAATTTATGTATATAGGAGCTAATATAGATTCATATGCAGAAGGAAGTAGTATAGGTATAAGTCATGATAACATAGCTAACTATGAACAATCCTCTAGGGGTGTATCAAAATTGTTTAAATCCATTGGTAAAGCATCTGCTTGCATGTATGAAGATGCATGTATAGGTTCATCTTGGAAAGAAGAATTAGATGAATATATCGATACTAATAAAAATAACTAGTATTATAATTAAATATATAGTAATATATTTATCAATTTAGATTAAGTAATAACTTAATCTTTTTTTGTGAAAGGGTGTTACATATGGACTATATTGATTTTGATGGTGTTATACTAGATACAGAGGAAAACTTATTTAGAGATTGGAGAAAGAATCCTAATTATAAAATGTTATCAGAGAATACTAAAATAAATTATATACAAAATGTTGATTGGCATTCTATATTATTGAATTCACAAATTATAAATGATTCAATTTATTATTTAAAACAAATGGATCCAACAACTTCAGCTATTCTTACTAGAATTCATTCACTTGAAAATGAAGGTGGAGAAAAAGTTAAATTTATAAGAAGTCATGGAATTAAACAACCAATTATATTAAATCCTTACAATGTAGAAAAATGTGATATGGTTGATCCTGTAGGAAGTAGATTAGTAGATGATAATCTATGGAATTTGGTTGGATGGGAAGAAAAAGGTGGAATACCTATTTTCTTTGATATGGATGATAATAATATAGATAGTTGGAATAGAGAAAATACATATGGATATAAAAGAGTATTAGATTTATCCTCTTTGCTTAATAGAAGAGGATAAAAATAGATGAAGTTAAACATTAAATATGATATATTATTAATGTTAGTTTAAAGATAAAAAGAGGTGTAACCTATGGAAAAGAAAGAATATAAATATGATGCTTTTATAAGTTATAGACACTGCGAATTAGATAAATTTGTTGCTGAAAACTTACATAAAATCTTAGAGAGATATGAATTACCTAGAAATGTTAAAAAGAAATTAGGAATTGTAGGTAAACCATTTAAAAGAGTATTTAGAGATCAAGAAGAACTGCCATTAACAAGTAATTTAGAAGATCCTATTATAGATGCATTAAAAGATTCAAAGTATTTAATAGTTATATGTTCTCCTAGATTAAAAGATTCTCTTTGGTGTAAAAAGGAAATTGAAACATTTAAGAAGTTAAGAGGAAGAAAAAACATTTTTTGTGTTTTAATTGAAGGCGAACCAAAAGATTCATTTCCTGAAGAAGTATTATACGATGATGATGAGAAAAAATTAGTTGAACCACTTGCAGCTGATGTAAGAGGAACAACTAATGCTGAAGTATTAAAGAAAATACATGAAGAAAAATTAAGATTAATTGCTCCAATGTATGAACTTGACTATGATGATTTAAAACAAAGACATAAAATTTGGAGACAAAAGAGAATTATAAAGATAGCATTTGGAATAGCAATATTCAGTTTATTATTTGCAGTTTATTCACTTGCTATGTTTGTAAAAATTCAAACTCAACAAAATGTACTTGCTGAACATCAAGCATTATCGCTTGCATCAAAAGCTCAAGAGTATTTAAATAAAGATGATAGATATGATGCTATTAAAACATCATATGAAGCATTAACAGCATTTGAAGATGTTGATATGCCTTATACTCCAGAAGCTGAATATGCATTATCAGAAAGTCTTGGAGTATATGATGCTGGATATACTTATAAAACAGTATCTGAAATACAAACTGATGGTGTAGCGACAGTTATTAAGACAGGTGCAGATAGTATGTATGGAGCTATCTATGATGAATCTGAAGTGTTACTTTATTTGATACAGTAGTTATGCAAAAGATTAAATCATATCAAGTACAATCAAATACAGAAACAGCTGCATTTAGTTTTATTGGTAAAGATAAATTAGCTATTATTAATAAAGATGGAAACATTAATATTATTAGTACTAAAGATGGAAAAATAATTAAAGAAATAAAAAAAGGAGAAGAAAAATATTTATCAGTTAAAGGTGAACTTGATGGTAATTATTTATCATATATAACCAAAAAGAAAGTTTATATTTATAATGTTAAAGAAGATAAATTAATTGGTACAATTGATAATACTACTAATGATAGTTTTATAGAACATTTAAGTTTTTCTCATAATGCTGAATATCTATTATTATTCTCAACAAAAAATAACTTTGATATAAATAAAGAAGATACAATTATCGTTCATTCAATTAATGTTAAAGAAGCTAAAGAAGTTAATAATCATGCATTTACTGCTGGTTATATAGCAGAACTTGAAACTGTTGGTAATAAAGCATATATCTTATTAAATAGATCTAAAGGTATAGAACAAAACATAGTAGTTGTGTCATATGATTATGTTAGTGGTTCAGTTGAATGGACTAAATCATTTGATAAACTATGGGGAAATAATTTAGTGACTTCCGCTATGGAAGGTGTTAATACACTTGCAATTTCATCTAACTCAGTTATAAATGTATTAAATGCTTCTAATGGAAATGTTATTGAATCATTTGGTGCAAAATCTGAAGTTATAGAATTATATTCATTTAAGAATCAAGATGTATATCTAGCATTCTTAAATGATGGTCATGTTAACTATGTTAATATGCAAACTAAAAGTAGTGTTGATATTGTAGGTAAATATCAATTAAATTTAGATAATTATAAAAAAGTTGCACTTGCATATGAAGGATTCTTAATGATACCCGCAAATGATAATAGAGTTATTCTATATCAAGAAAAAGCAAGTAAAAAAATTAAAGAAGAAAAAATAGAAGTTGATTTTGTATCAAGTGAATCTATAAGTCCATCTGAAGTAGATAAAGCTAAAGAAGAATATAAATTAAAGAATAAAAGTTTAGTAGATTCAATTATATATGATACTAAAAAAGAATTCTTATTTGTTAATTATACAAATGGAGATATAGCAATCTATAATGTTAAATCTAAAGAACTACTAAAGACTATTAAAAATGTTGGTAGAATTAATCATTACTTTGGTAAAGATAAATATGGAAGAATATATCTTGGAACTATGTCTGAAGCATTTATTTTAAGTGACAAATACGAATTAGTCGGACATATTAATTCTTTATGTAAACTTGAAAATGATAAGGTAATTGTTGAAGCTAATAGTAAATATTATTCAATAAATATATATACTTTAAATGATTTACTTAAAGAAGCTAAAGATTATCTTAGTAAACAACATTAAAAAGAAGTTAAATCTTCTTTTTTATTTTATATAAAAAAAATCTATAGTATAATATCTTTAGTTGAACGTGATAGGGTGAACAATAAATGAAAGTAAGATTTGATTTAGAATTAATATTATATATGAATTTACTAAGTCTAAAAGAAGAAAAAGTAAAAGCATATTCAGAAGATGAAGATCAATTTAAAGTATATGTGTTTAATGATGATGAAGATTTTAAAAACTATTTTGTTGAAAATGGATATGATTCCATTGATGAAGAATTGATGGATATGTGTAGATTAAAAACAACAAAAAAAGGCTCTGTTATAGCTTTAAAGGGATTATGTGATCATACAATATCTCGTTATAGAAAGTTATCAGATAGATTAAAATACCACAATGGTGATATAGAAAACCATTTAGTAAAAAAAAGAGGATAATGAGGTAATTATGAAAAAGAATACATTAAAGATAATATTATCTATTATTGAAATTTTAGCATTAGTATTATTTATTATTACTTTTGGTGTTGCATTTGAAAAATCTATTGAGGTAGCATTAAACTCATGGACTTCCGCTTGGATTGACACAAAAGAAGTTGTTTTTACTAATCAAGATAAATTAATGATTACAATAAATAATATAACAACATATGTATTCTTAATAATATTAGTTATTAGATTTATACTAATGGATAAAAAAGCAAGAATAGCTATTGGAATAGGTGTATTATCTATTTTATTAGCAATAGGATTCTTACTTATGAATTCAAATATAAAATTTATTATATCTATTATATTTTTAGTTATCGCCTTAGGATGTTATTTATATTCACATAAGATTAGTTTTAAAGATAAAACTAAGATAAAAGATATGTTTAAAAAGAAGAAAAAGTAGGAGGTTATCCTACTTTTTATGTTATAATTTTCATAAGGTGATACTATGGAAGAATTCATTAATATTATAATGAATAAACAATTAGGTTTATTTGAAGATAATCCTAATGTAGAAAAGATAAATGTAGGTTTTACTAATACTATTTATAATGTTAATAATAAATATATTATTAAGATATGTTCGGATACTAACAATGAACCTAAATTTCAAAAAGAAATAGATTTTTATAATGCAAATAAAGATAATAATTTAATACCTAAATTATATTATTCAGATACATCAAAACAATATATTCCATATTTTTATGAAATACTTGAAAAGATAAAAGGAGTAACTCTTTATAATGTATGGCATACATTAAGTGAAACTGAAAGAGAAGATGTAATTAGACAACTCTGTGATGCAATGAAGAAGATGCACTCAAATGTTGGTGAATCTTATGATTGGTTAGAATATAATAAAAATGAATATAATAAATCAATTGATAAAGTTATAGGAGAACATTTATTAACTGAAGAAGAATTAAATAAATTAAATCAAGCATATAGTTTATTTGATAAATATCTAACTAGTGATGAAATGGTTCTTATTCACAATGACTTACACTTTGATAATATCTTTATCAAAGACGGTAACATAAAAATAATAGATTTTGAAAGATCTATGTATACTCCTCGTGATTATGAATTAGGCATTATCTATAGGATGATAAGAAAACCATGGAAGTTTGCATCAGAAGAATGTGAAGAATATACTAAACTAGAAGATTATGAAAATATCATGAGATATATAGAAAAATATTATCCTGAATTAATACATATTCCTAATTTATATAAGAGATTAGCTATATATGATTTAATATATGAATTACCTCATTTTATTAAATTTGTTGATTCAAGAGAAGAAACAAAAGAAATGATATTTGAGTGTGCTAAAACTATTTTAGAAGGTGAATAAGATGATAATATTTAGAAAATCAGTTAAAGAAGATAATGAAGAAGACAATGCTAAATCTATTGAATGGCATTCAATAAATGAACAAATTGATGATTTAATGCCATATCAACAATATGCATTAGATATGTATAATAAAAATTCTAATTTATCATTTACTATGTTTGGATGGAATAAATAAAAGGATAGGTAAGTATATATGGGTAAGAATAAAAAGTTAAAGTTGAGAAAATCTGTATTGTTCTTTTTAGTTATTATTGCTGTAGCAGTAATAATAATTGTTTCATTAAAGATGCTTAATGTGTTCGAAAATATAGAACCAAATAGTAAAAATGAAAAAGATAAAACAACCGTGGTTGCTAAAAAAGATGAAAAGATAAAAGCTGGAGAAGCGCCTGTTATTAAATTATATGGAATAGAAGAATTAAAGCTAGTTAAAAATGGAGTATATGAAGAATACGGAGCATCTGCAATAGATAAAGAAGATGGAGATATTTCAAGTAATATAGTAATAAATAATAACATTAATAATGAAGTCCCTGGTGACTATGAAGTTGAATATGTAGTTAAAGATAAAGATGGTAATGAAACTAAAAAGATAAGAAAAGTAAAAGTTTTTGAAGTTGAAGAAAAAGATACAGATGGCTTAGCTGTTTTAATGTATCATTACTTCTATGATGATACAGTAGGTGAAAAAGGTAAAACATCAAATTATCTAGCTAAATCATTATTTGAAGGAGAGTTAAAATATTTATCTGAAAATGATTATTATATACCTAATATGAAAGAAGTTAATTTATATTTAGATGGTAAATTAGATTTACCAAAGAAAAGTGTTGTATTAACTTTAGATGATGGAGAAGTATCTAATTATACTATTGCTTATCCTTTAGCTGTTCAATATAAAATACCACTTGTTTGGTTTGTAGTTACATCATGGACTGATGTATCAATGGATTATCAAAAAGAATTATATAATTCAGGTTATATAAGATATCATTCACATACAGATGAAATGCATACAGCAGGATGTCCTGAACAACATGGTGGAAAACTTTTATGTGTTGATCATTCAACTGGTGTAAATGACTTAAAAAGATCAATTGAAAAACTTGGAAATGCCGATGCACTTGCATATCCATGTGGTGATACAAATGAACATGCCCAAGCAATAGTTAAAGAAGCAGGTATAGATTTAGCTTTTACAACTCAATATGGAAAGATACATAAAGGAGATAATAAACTTGCATTACCTAGAGTTAGAATTAATGATGGCATTTCATTAAATAGTTTTATTAATTCAATATAAGGAGTTTTTTATGATTAAAGAAATAGCAAGACAATTAGATAATATAGAATATGGATGGAAAGATAAAGATGGCAATATCCATCTTGGTGTTGATGATACATTTGCAGATAACTATGTACTTCAATCACCTGATGAAGTATTAAAAAATAAAATAGGTGTTTGTTGGGATCAAGTAGAATTAGAAAGAAAACTATTTGAAGATAATAATGTATCTTTTAATACATATTTCATTGTCCACTATGACGAAGATAAATGTCCAACACATACATTCTTAATCTATAAAGATGGAAATAAATTTGGCTGGTTTGAACATGCATGGGAAGCATTCAAAGGTATACATGAATATGAATCTGAAGAAGATGCTATTAAAGATATAGAAGAAAAATTTATTGAAAGAGAATTACATAATGAATATAATCCAGACAATTTATATATTTATAAATATGATAAACCTAAATATGGAATAGGATGTTTAGATTTTTATAAACACTGTGAAGCAGGAATTACTATAAAAGGAATATGATTATATGAATATAGATATTAATATACATAGTAGCATTAGATTATCATTAGATAAAATAATATACTTAGATCCATTTAAAATAGAAGAGGATAAACATGATGCAGACATCATATTTATAACACATGACCACTATGACCACTTTGATGTTGAGTCAATTAATAAAATAAAAAATGATAATACTATAGTTGTTGCACCTGCAACAATAAAAGAAAGTGTTAATAAAATAGATTTTAAAGAGTATATTTATTTAAATCCATTTGATGATATTAATATAGATAATATAAATATAAAATCAATTCCAGCATATAATATAAGTAAAAAGTTTCATCCTCAATCTAATAATTGGTTAGGATATATTATTACATATAAAAATACTTCATATTATATAGCAGGTGATACAGATGCAACACCTGAAGCTAAACAAGTTAAATGTGATGTTGCTTTAGTTCCAATAGGTGGAACATATACGATGGATGTTGAAGAAGCAGTTGAATTAATTAAAACAATTAATCCAAGTGTTGCTATACCAACCCACTATGGAGCAATAGTAGGTAATATAGAAGATGGTAAAAAATTTAAAGAATTATTAAATGATACAAATATAGAAGTAATTGAAAAAGTATAGGTGATTTATATGGAATATAAATTAGTTAAATCAACTAAAGATGATTTAGATAAGATAATTGAATATAAAAAACAAACAATATTTGATTTTGCTGATAATTTATCTCAAGATGAAATAGATAAAATAAATAACTATGTTAAAACAACTGTACCTGAATTAATTGAAGATTATTATAAAATATTAGTAAATGGTAATATAATTGGATGTTTATTAATAACAGATAAAGATGATGGTAAATTATTAGATGAAATATATTTAGAAGAAGAATATAGAAATCAAGGAATTGGAACAGGTATTATAGTTAGTATATTAAATCAAAATAAAATAGTTTACCTATGGGTATATAAAGCAAATACTAATGCTATAAAACTATATGAAAGATTAGGATTTAAAGTTATAGAAGAAACTGATACTAGATATTATATGAAATATAATAAGGAGAGTTAAAATGGAAAAAGTATTTGAATATGGACGAATTATATTTATAAAACCAGATGAAAAATTTGTCGATAACATGACTGAAATGATGAATGATGAAGAAATTCAATCGATGTTATTTAACGAAAGAAAAGAAATAACAAGAGATATAGAACTTGAATGGATTAGAAAACATCAAGATGATAATTGCTTTTCACTTGTTGATAAAGAAACACTTGAATACATAGGTAACTGTAGTTTCAATTCAATTGAAGATAAACAAGGTGAAATAGGATTAGTTATATCTAAACCTATGCAAGGAAAACACTATGCAAAAGAAATAATCAAAGGTTTAATTGAATATGGATTCAATGAATTAGGGTTAGATGAAATAATTGGAATAATATTTTCTGATAATGTTAGATCACTTAATTGTTGCAAACAATTAGGTTTTGAAGAATATAATCGTGAGAAAAACGTTATCCAAAGAAATGGTATTCCAGTTGATGATGTGTTTGTTAAATTAAAGAAAAGGTAAATGAAAATTTATCTTTTTTTATGAAAAAAAAGTTGATTTTTAAATAGAACGAGTGTACGATATAAACATACAGGGAAGAAAAAAATATATATGGAGGTTTTGGTAAATGACAAAAGAAAAAATAGAAACATTTTCTAATTTATATGAAGTAGAGGGGGAATATAATTATGAATAATATTGAAGAATATAATGATAACATTTTTGAAAACATAAAACATATAGATGAATATGGTAATGAATATTGGAGTGCCAGAGAATTACAAAGAGTATTAGAATATAAGGAATATAGAAAATTTATACCATCTATAGAAAAAGCTAAGAATGCTTGTGAAAATAGTTTTCAAGATATTGATGACCATTTTGTCCAAGTGGACGATATGGTTAATATAGGTTCAAAAGCAAAGAGAAAAGTAGAGGATTATCATTTAACTAGGTATGCTTGTTATTTAATAATTCAAAATGCTGATCCAAGTAAAGATGTAGTTGCTCTAGGACAAACTTACTTTGCTATTCAAACTAGAAAACAAGAAATAACTGAAAAAGAATATGATTCTTTATCAGATGATGAAAAAAGATTTTATCAAAGAAATCTTATAAGACAAGGAAATTATACTTTGCAAAAAGTAGCAGTTAATGCTGGTGTAAAAAATATGGCTGAGTTTCATAATGCAGGTTATAGAGGTCTATATAATGGGGAAACTGCAGATGATATTTTTAAGAGAAAAGGGTTACGTTATAGAGAAGACATTTTAGATAATATGGGTGAAGATGAACTTGTAGCCAATCTATTTAGAATTAATCAAACTAAACAAAAACTTATTAGAGAAAATATTAAAGGTGAAATAGAATCAAATAACACCCATTATGAAGTTGGTCAAAAAGTTAGAAAAGCAATTGCTGATATAGGTGGTACTATGCCTGAAGACATGGAAACGCCTAAAAAGAGTTTGAAAGAATTAGAACGTGAGAAGAAAAAAATAAAAAATCAAAAGATGATATATTAATTGAAAATACTAATGAAAAATATTAAAAGATGGATTCACAAAATTCATCTTTTTACTTTTTGAATAATTTATATATATGATATACTAAATATAACAAAAAGAGTTGATTTTATGAATTACAAATATATAGTTTTAGACTTCGGAAAAGTTATCGCTGGACCAACAACAGGCCACTGGGATATTACACCTAAGTTTAAAGAATTAATAAGTGATATTAATATAGATGAATTTAATGAAATAAAGAAAAAATATAGTTATTTATTAAATGAACCTATGACTACATTAGAACAAGAATATGATATGTTCTTTAGATTTTATTATTCAATTCTTTCTGAATTAGGATATTATTCAAAAGATATAATAGGAAAAATTGCATATGATAGAACATATGCACATGATAAATATACTTTATATAAAAATATACATGATGAATTAAGTAAGTTAAAAGATAAATATAGATTAATCATGTTAACTGACAATTGGCCATGTGTAATTAATTTTCTAAAAGATTTTAATTTAGATCAATACTTTGAGAAAGTATATATATCATCTTTCTATGGGATGGAAAAGAATAATTTAGCATTCTTTGAATATCCAATTAGAGATTTCAATATTAAAGAAGATGAAGCTTTATTTATTGATGACAATGAAGATAATCTTGATAATGGATTAATCATGGGATTTGATTGTTTACTAATGGATAGAGAAGAAAAAGTTGAAAAGAGTAAACATAGAATAATACATAACTTATATAATTTATAAAAGGGTGATTAATATGAAATATACAATAAAAGATAAAATAGCAGCATTACTTAGATTTAGAAAAGATGTTATTAATACAGCTAATTGGATAAATAATAATAAACCAATAAGTGATAATACTAGAAGTGTAGATGATACAATTGCATATTTAAGAAAGAAGAATATTAATATAAATTATAAAGTAATGTAATATAAAGTAGGTTTAAATATGATAACATTAGAGGAATACAAACAATACTTAATTAATTTTTATATAGTTGAATATGATAGTACAAAAGAAAAATTAAATGAAAGAAATAAAATACTATCTAATAAATATCCAGATGAATTATTATTAAAAATAATAAATGATACATATGATTTTATATATGATATTTATAATACAAATACACTTGAGCATGGTTACTGTGAATTTAAACTTGAGGATAACACTGAATCATTTATTAAATTAGATTTAATAGGTGGTTGGTTTTCTGATAGGTTGTTTAGTATTGATAATAAAATAATAAGTGAAAGTATATTAAAAAGAGTATTTGGTAATTCTTTTATGATATATATAAGAGAAGATGAAATAGAAGAAGTAAATGAAGAAGATATATATTCTTTATATGATGAGTATTATTTATATATGCAAGGATTTCCAAATAATATGAATAAAATAAAAAAAGACTTATTTGGTAAAACAAGAGTATTAAAATAAAAATAAGAAGAATATAAAATTCTTCTTATTTTAATCTTATTAATACTTTTTCTTCTTCTTGATTAAAGTCATCACCAAGTATTTCAGTACATAAATCATTTATATAATTCATATTAAAATTAGAACATCCTGATTTATTTCTTATTGTATTTTGATTAGCAAGTTCATCATTGTAATCTTCTAATTTATAACATGTGTATTCACCTTGTTGAGTAACTATTGGATCAAGTTCATATTCAGTTATATATGCTTCACCAGTTTCATAATCTTTTTCAATAGATACTTTAGCCATACCGCCAACAACTCTATCTCTTTTTGTTTGACCTGATACATAGTTTCCTAATGAATAATAAACTAACATGTCATGTCCTTCATCATTTGTTACAACTTCAGTGTTTTCTAAAACATGAGGATGTGTACCGATAACTAAATCAACACCTAAATCAGATAATAGTTTTGTATATTTTTGTTGTAAGCTATCTGGTGTATATCTATATTCAGTTCCCCAGTGAGGTAAGACAACAACGAAGTCTGCTAAACTTTTAGCAAGTGTTACATCTTCAGTTATTTGTTGTTCATTTAAGATATTTACTAAATATGGTTTATCAGATGGAAGAGGAATTCCATTTGTACCATATGTATAATTAAGTATAGCTATTTTAAATCCATTTTGTTCATATATATAAATATTCTTTTGTTCTTCAGGAGAAGAATTAATACCTAACATTTTTATATCTGGATAATTATTCCAAAAATCCATGGTATTTTGAATTGCTTTATAACCTTTATCCATAGTGTGGTTAGTTGCATGAAGAACAACATTAAAACCTGCGTTAACTTCACTTAAACCAATTTCTTGAGGTGAATTAAAGCATGGATAACTACTAAATCCTAATTCACTTCCACCTAAGATTGTTTCTTGATTAACAATTTTTATTTCAGCTTCATCTAAATCTTCTTGAATGTTTTTAAAGAAGTGATCATAGTTTAAACTACCATCAGCTTGAATGCCAGATTTATAAACAGGTTGATGAACTAAAACATCACCAATCATTAATAAATCCACATGTTCATTTTCTGGAATAACTTCTTCAATTATTTCATTTTCACTTACAGTTGGTTCTATAGTTTCAGAATCAAATGTAATTGTATCATTTTTATTAAAATCTAATTCTATAATTTCTTTTTGAATATCTTCTGCTAATACTTCATTTGGAGTATTGCTACATCCTGATAACATTAAAGAAGTAATTAATGCATTTCTTAATAATTTTAATCTAATACTTTTTTTCATATGTTTTTCCCCTTTAAAGTGCAAGTATTATAACATATATATAATAATTCAGCAATTTGTATTATAATTAAGAAAATATAAACTCTACACCTTGTATGGATACTTTTTAATATTTATTTGTTAAGATTATTCTTGAAAAGAGGGATATTTATGAATCAAGAAAGAATAGGAAAGTTCATTGCAGAATTAAGAAAGGAAAAGAACATAACTCAACAAGAATTAGCAGATAAGTTAAATGTAACTGACCGTGCTATTTCACATTGGGAGAATGGAAGAAGATTACCTGATTATTCACTTTTAAAACCATTAAGTGAAGCATTAGATATATCTATAAATGAATTATTATCAGGTGAAAAATTATCCGATAAAGAAGTAAAGAAAAAAGCAGATGAAAATATTATTAAATTAACTGAATATATTAATTTTAAATCAATGAGATATGGAATAATTGGTATGATAATATTATTTATTATATTAATAGTTATATTTGCTGTTAAAGGTATTTCACCAATGCCACTTGTAAGTTTAATGTGTGCTTACAATGCAGTTAACTTTATAAGTAGATACAAACTTAATAAAGAATCAACAAATTTATTTACAGGAGTAATGTTTGCTATAGCTATGGTATTAAACACACTTGCTTTTGTATTAATGTAGGAGAATTCCTACATTTTTATGTTATAATGTTTTTAGAAAGAATGTGGTTTTTATTACAATTTTATATCTTATAAGACATTCAGTAAGAATGCCTAAATCTCAAATTGAAAGTTATCATACATCTCAAAGTGAACTTGTATTAACTGAAAAAATAATATTAAGTTCAATAGGTGAAGAAAGAGCTAAAATACTTTGTAAACATGATGAATTAAAAAATGTTGATGCAGTTTATTCAAGTAACTGTGTTAGAACATTACAGACAGCTAAATATTTATTAGAAGAACAAAACTTAAAAGTTAACATTGATGATAGATTAGATGAAAGAAGAACAGGAAAGAGAAATGATGATATATATCCTGATTGGTTTTCTAGACAATATTTAGATCCTAACTTTAAAACTGAAGGTGGAGAATCTCAAATAGATGTCCAAGCTAGAATGACTGAAGTTATTGAAGAAATAGTTAAAAAATATAAAGATAAAAGAGTAGCAGTATTTACTCATGGATATGCTATTACATTTTACTTATTAAAGTTTTGCAAATTATTGGAAGTAGATGGACAAAGATTAAAAATGGAATTTAAAGATAAAATTATCTTTGATAAAGAAATAAATGCTCCTGAGTTAATTAAAGTAACAATAGATGATGATTTAGAAGTAAAAGATATAGAAGTTATTGAAATAAAAGAATTACCATATATGAGAGGAATATAATATGAAAAATTTATCTTTATATGTACCCGAGTTAGAAGATTATTGGTATGAAGCAAAAGTACAATCAGATCCTTTATCAATGGATTACAATGCTGGATATGATGTATCTTATGATGGATATCATAGAGATACAGGATGTATAGACTTTCCAAAAGATAAATGGGAAGAAACATATAATAAAAGAAAGAATAACAATAAATACTTTGCATATATAAAAGACAATGATCTTAATGAATTTGTTGGATATGTTAATTATCATTACAACAAAAGTGATGATAGATATGAATGTGGAATATTAATTGAATCAACTTATCGAGGTAAAGGATATTCTAAAGATGCTTTAAAACTTCTATGTGATAAAGCAAGAGAAGATGGAATTAAAGAATTATATGATAACTTTGAAATCTCAAGAGAAAGTGCACTTGATGTATTTAAACAAGTAGGTTTTGAAGTTGTTAAAGAACAAACATGGAAAAAATTTGATGAAGATGTAAAAGGTGTATTAGTAAGAATAAAATTATAAAAATAAGGAGGAACATCATATGATAGATCAACATGTTCATAGTAATATAAGTCATGATGGAATATCAACTTATAAAGAACATATGGAACAAGCTAAAAGAATAGGCGTGGATGAAATAACATTCACTGAACACTTTGATGATTATACAGGAATAGATACTAATTTAAAAACATTAGATATTAATAAATATAAAGAAGCATATTTAAAATCTAAAGATGATGAATATGTTAAAACTAACTTTGGTATTGAAATAGGTTTAAGACCTAAATCACATAAAGTTATATGTGATATGGTTAAAGATAATAAATTTGATTTTATAATAGGTTCATCACATATAACATGTGATAAAGATATGGCTTATGATAAATCATTTTTTGAAGGTTTAACTCCACATCAAGCAATACAAAATTATTTAAGTGAAGTATTTGAAAATATTCAAATCTACAATGATGAATTTGATGTATATGGACATCTAGATTATGTTATTAGATATGTAATTAAAAACTATGGGAATGTCATGACTAAAGTAGATTATTATGAATTTAAAGAATTAATAGATGCAATACTACAAAGATTAATCATGAAAGATAAAGGATTAGAAATAAATACATCTGGTTTAAGATATAATTTAGAAAGTGCACATCCTAATCTTGATATTCTTAAAAGATATAAAGAATTAGGTGGTAAGATTATAACAATTGGATCAGATGCACATAAGGCTTGTGATTTAGCTAGTCACTTTGATGTTGCTGAATCAATGTTAAGAGATGCAGGCTTTGATGAACTTGCAGTTTATCATGATAGACAACCTGAGTTTATTAAAATAAGAAAAAAATAAATAATATAAGGAGGAATATCCATGAATATATTAGATAAATTAATGAAAGTAAAAGATGATAAATATAAAGAATTTCAAGCTAAACTTGTTCCTAATATTTCACCTGATACTATTCTAGGTGTTAGAACTCCTGATATGAGGAATATTGCTAAAGAGGTATTTAAAAGTGAAGATAAATCTTCATTTTTAAATAATTTACCTCATAAATACTATGAAGAAAATCTTATTCATTTTTTTATAATATCAATGATAAAAGATTTTGATGAATGTATTAAAGAAGTAGAAAAGTTTTTACCTTATGTTGACTGTTGGCCTGTATCAGATCAAGCATCACCTAAGGTATTTAAAAAGAATCATGATAAATTATTACCATATATAAAAAAATTGATTAAATCTAAACATATATATACAGCTAGATTTGGAATACGTATGTTAATGAATGAATATCTAGGTGATGATTTTAAAGTAGAATATTTAGAACTTATTTCTAAAGTAAAAAGTGAAGATTATTATTTAAAAATGATGGTTGCTTGGTATTTTGCAACAGCACTTGCTAAAAAGTATGATGAAACTGTTATTTATTTTGAGGAACATCAATTAGATGATTGGGTACATAAGAAAGCAATACAAAAAGCTTGTGAAAGTTTTAGAGTAACTGATGAACATAAAGAATATTTAAAAAGTTTAAAATAGGTGGTGAATAATATGAAAAAGAATAATCAAATGAAACCTAGAAAAGGACTTCCTATTTGGTTAAATGTAATACTAATAGTATTATTTCCTTTTGTGTTTCTTATATTTGGTACATCTTTAGGATTTTGTATAGATGGATTATTAACACAAGATAATGATAGATTATTCTTTTCTGGATTAATAACTATATTTGTTGGAATAATAAAAGTAATATTATTAATGGTATTGATGCGTAACAGTGATGAAGAAAATGTGAAACCACCTATATGGTATGTAAATGGTTTATTAATGTCTTTTACAACATCTTTAATAATTACAGCATTAGCAGTAATTACAATTAATGAAGATAATAGTATTCTTAATTCTGTAGTTGGAATACTTATGTTTCCTTTTATAGGAATAATCTCAACACCTAATATAATTAAATATGTAAAAAAAGATACAAAAAATTGGAAACATAATATTATTTATGAAAAAGGTAATCTACATAAGATAAAAAATTCAAAAGATTTTTATAAAATGGAAACACCTGTTTCATTTGAAAAGAAATTATTATTTGCAGTTATTAAAAATCAATTTTTAAATGTAGTAGTGGTAATTGCAATCATGTTAGTTGTAATTTTTTTATATCTTCATTATACATCGCATGATCATTATTATACTAATAATTTTATATCTAATATAATAGAATTAAGAGCAAGAAGATCAGCTGGTTGGGCATTCTTTTTAACAATTCTATTTTCAGCATTTGGAATACCTATCGTGGCATTTTATATATCTAATGCAATAAAAAAGGTAAAAGTAGTTCTTAAACATGAATATGTTGCATATCATGTAATTGTATCAAGTGCTAGCAATTCAAGAATAACAATTTATAATAAAAATGTACATTATACATATAATTATTGCACATGTGTTGATATAAGAGAAAAGGATGCTAAAAACATACCGGCAACATTAATATTTGTGCCAGATGATGTATTCTTATTTCCTGATAAAATTGAAGAAGATAGCAATATAAAGTAGGAGAATATCCTACTTTTTATGTTATAATTATATAAAGAGTTAAGTATTTTTTTAGAGTGTAGAAAATATAAAAAGATAAGAGGTGAATTATATGAATAATGATTTACAAGTCACAACACATGATTTTTTAATATATAAAGATGACAATAATGATGTTAAAGTAAAAGTATTTTTAATTAATAAAGATATATGGCTAACCCAGGAATTAATTGCTGAATTATTTGGTGTTGCTAGAAGTACAGTAACAGAGCATATAAGTAACATTTTTAAAGATGGCGAATTAAGTGAAAATAACACCGTCGGAAAAACCGACATTGTTAATTCTAAAAAACCAGTAAAAATATATAATTTAGATATGATTATTGCGGTAGGATATAGAGTAAATTCAAAAAAAGCTACAAATTTTAGAATATGGGCAACAAAAGTATTAAAAGAATATCTTATTACTGGTGTAGTAATGGATGATGAAAGATTAAAAAATCCTAATTATATATTTGGAGAAGATTATTTTGAAAGAACATTAGAAAGAGTAAGAAATATTCGTTCTAGTGAAAGAAGATTTTATCAAAAAATAACAGATATCTATTCAACAAGTGTAGATTATGATAAGGATTCTGAAACAACAAAAGAATTTTTTAGAACGGTACAAAACAAATTACATTATGCTGTTACAGGTAATACAGCAGCCGAAATTATTTATAATAGAGTTGATTCGGAAAAAGAACATATGGGTTTAACTAATTGGAAAGAATTTCCGAATGGACAAATTTATAGATATGATGTCGATGTTGCTAAAAACTATTTGAGTGAGAAAGAATTAAAAGATTTAAATAGAATTGTTACAATGTATTTAGATTATGCTGAATATCAAGCAGAAAACCATAATGCGATGACTATGAGTGATTGGGTAGAACGATTAAATGCTTTTTTACAATTTAATGGAAAAGATATATTAAAGAATGCAGGGAAAATATCTCAAAAAGTTGCTCAAGAACTTGCATATAAAGAGTATGATAAATATAGATTAAAACAAGATAAATTGTATGTTTCTGATTATGATAAATTTATAGAAGAAATAAAACTATTAGATAATAATCAATAATTACAAACTAATAAAAAGATTGAATTAAATAAATGAGGTGACTATATGGATAATCTAATAATACCTAATCAATATACAGTTAAATGGTTAGATGTAGTTTTATTTGTTGCTAAACTTGGACTTGAAAGAATTAATTTATTAGATCCTGATGTTAGAAATGAATTATTTTCAGTTTACTATGAAGGATTTGAAATAAATAAAGATAAAGGATTCATTGTAAATGAAATGATTGTTAAGAATAAACCTAATTTATATATGTTTTTAACTGGTGAAAATGATTATATTTTAGTTAATAAACCAGCTATTCAAAAGCAATTAAAAAAGGAGTATTAATGAGAAAAATAATTATAGCAGGAAGTGCTTTCTTTTATAAAGAAGCATTAGATATAAAACAAGAATTAGAAGCTAAAGGATATGAAGTTATTGATTATCCTAAAAACATCAATGTTGATGATGAATTAGAATATAAAGAAGCTTATGAAACATTTTATGATAATATAAATAAAACAGATGATTTATTATTACTTAATTTAGATAAAAAAGGAATTGAAGGTTATATAGGTTATGAATCATTTGCAGAGT
>Ga0247610_10000553_pt1 | contig 51201 bp, 30 predicted proteins | sample 174DNAGHGhighgp2_FD_193483 | JGI IMG/M metagenome (GOLD analysis project Ga0247610, IMG submission 193483) | Sheep rumen microbial communities from Palmerston North, Manawatu-Wanganui, New Zealand - 1742 DNA GHGhigh gp2 | ecosystem: Host-associated > Mammals > Digestive system > Stomach > Rumen...
TCGTATTTGATAATACTTTTATCATCTTTCATATTCTATTCTCCTCTAGAATCTTCTAGTCCAAATATCTGTCCTCTTGAAGCTCTCATATTCATTTTTTCTCTCACAGCTTCTCTATTTGAAAGTGTTTGTGTTACTATTTGTGGTTGTAAACTAGGACATAGTTTGTTCAGCTCAATGAACTCATTAGCATGCTCTCTCATTTTTTCTGCTGACAAAGATGTTATTAATGTTTTGAATCCTCTTCCATGTGATTCATCTTTCATAATAGATTCTCTAATAGATTTATGCATATTAGTAAGCGCCATTAACATCGTCAAGTCTGATTTAATCAAATGAGCTATTTTTCCATATCTTTGTGTAATAGTTTCAGCACTTTCTTTTTTCTCAAAAATGCTTTGTAACACTTCTAAAGCAATTCTTATATCTTTAGGATACTGTCCATTTGAGTTTTTACCGTCTAGTCCAACTAAGCATCCTGTTTCCATATTATAATTGCAAACCCCATCTCTATCCGTTTTAGTCATTACTCTATCACCAGGATATGCTGACTCAACCTTAAATTCGTATAAATCTACTCCCTCAATTGATACTAGTTTATGGCTCTTCGTTCCCAATCTATAATATTTAGAATCACGATCTACTATATAAGAATTATCTCTATTATCATAATTAGTTCCATCATAACAAAATCCTGAATATGTATGAATACTTTCAGTAGAACCTCTAGAATTATCTGCTATTGTATGGTTAGGTCTAAATCCGAAAAAATCTATCGGTGGTTCTCCATCACTATATATTGACGCACCCCTAGAAAAGCTACCATCCGGTAATCTTCTATGATATTTATGAAGCCTAAACTTTGGATTTTTTCCCATTTCAGTAATAACACCTATGTCAAAACCTGTTTCAGGATTAATTCCATCATGATTATAACCAAAAGGATCTAACTCTGTACCTGTAAATATATTGATAAACTTTCCACTTCTTTCATCTTTTTTGAAAAATCTCTCATCATATATAGCACCAGTTGCTCTATGAAATCCCCTTCTATTAAATCCGTACCTATCAAATCCACTTTTATCATATCCAGTTTTGTCGCATCCGAATTCGTCCAAACCTTTATAATATCTTCTACCATTATTAAGATTTATACCAATCATACATTCTGGTGTAACACTATTTGGAGCTATAAATCCATCTCTTCTAACATAGGCTTGTACCTCAGGATCAAGTTCATCATATCCTATAGCTCTAGAAAAGAATCCTAAATCCGCTAATTCTTCAACATCTTTGCTTGTCATATTTATAAATGTATCTTTAATTACCTTCGGCTCACTAGTTGGAATTCCAATTAGTACTTTTCTAAATGTCTCAAGTTCTTTTCCCAATTCATATTTCTTTGAGTGGAACGCTTGCATTATTACATTTGAATCTCCTTGTTTTTGAGCAATCTTATTTAGATTTTCATAAAACATAGGATTTGTAACAAATTCTCTGCCTAAGATAGAACTCTCGGTTATAGTAGAAAAATCAAAATCTGGATTTGTCATTTTCATAGCTCTTAAAACAGTTATCAAATACTCAAATCTAAATTTTGGTTTGATTTCCATTGTTGATTGTTTTTTTGCATCAGTAACACCACGATTTGTTTTACTAAAACCATTAATATCTCTTCTAATATGACTAATTGTTGTATATTTTTTAGTTCCTCTTGCTAGCTTGAAAGTAATACCATTACAACTATCATAATCATCATAGTCAGCACCTGTAGGAAAAGTATACGAACTAACAGATTTAACTTTATCAGCAATTTCCATTAATTCATAAAAGCATTTTTCTTCTTTTGGAATTTCGAACACATCACTAGTTTTTGTTAAATGATTGAAGTTCCTTCCAAAGCATCCTCTCATGTCAACTATAGTTGGTCTTTTTATTGTGTCTATCAATTTCTTTCCTACAGCTTTAAAGCATCTTCCGATTTTTTGCATAAAACTATTTCTAGCAGTAACTTTATTATCTATAAGCGCTTTATCATTTCCTTTAACATCGCCTTCTTCTATTGCTAGAATTTCTCCATCACATGGTATGTGTAATCCTTGTGATCCTCCATTACATGCAACAAGAATTTTAATTGGACCTGATTGATTGCCTTCTGCTTTATATGCATCAAAATTTTTATCTCTTGCACTACCGGTTTCAGTGTAATAATCATATAGTTTTACGTCATCACCAAAATAATCTGTTAAAAACTTAATATGCTCTTCATAGTTTTTTTCTCTTCCCTCGCCTTGCTTAGCAGGAGGTATAAAGTATATAAATTTTCCATGTTTATTAAAAGAACTTTTATCAAGATCTGCTCTAAACAATTCAATTTTCTTTTGCTTCCATTCCTCATCGGAAAGACCTTCTTCACGTCCTATTATTTTGTATACTTCTTTTTGAATAGCTTTGTATGCTTTAAGCTTGTTTAGAACTGCCTCATCTGGATTTGCTTTTGCAGCTTTCTCCAACTTCCCTAAACTATCCATAAATTCTTTATATTCTTTTGTCTCATCCAACATATAATATGGATGAATTACTTCTGGTTTAACTAATATCTTCTTTTCAATAGCATCAGCTAGGTATAATTCTTTAGCATAATAATCTTGATTTATGATTTCAGTCATTGAATAACCTGTATATTTAGCTAATTCTCTTACTACACTTTTATCATCGCCATCTCTTTCTGGTGTTGCAGACAAACATAAGAAATAAGATTTAGGATTTAATTTAGCATTATCTATGCAATGATTTAACCTAGTAGGTGCTGCTGCACAATGAAATTCGTCATAAATAAACAAATCCGGTGAACTAACAATTGGATCTTTTCCTTTTTCTGTTGCTATAGATTGATATGTTTTAAATTCTAAATTTGGAAATGCTCTTTTAGCCGCAGCAACAATTTCTGTTGATTTTTGCTTATCAACAAACATGGCTACCTTTTGAAAAAGGAAATCCTTGATTAATTCCGTTTCGATATTAGACAATTCTTCTGGAGATATTTGTGATTCCCCAGAACGAGCCTTTTCATACAATTCATCTATTTGTTTTCTTAATTCGGCAGTATCCAACTGAGTACTGAATCTTTTTTTGGCAAAAATACCTTTTATAATCTCATTATATGCTGTATTAACATTTGCTATAGTTAAATTACCATTACGTTTTACAAATTCATCACGATAATGTCGTTGTACTATATATTCAAGCATATGAGTAGCATATTGTGTCTTAATTTCATTATTGGGATAATAATAATATACACTTATGTTAGACAACACTTCTGGCTTATTTTCATTTACTGGATATTTCTCACCTTTTTCATTTATTATTTGAATCATTGATTCCATGGCAATAAAAGACTTACCACCGCCTGTTGGTACAGTATCAGCCACCATTCTTTTTCCATCATGAAATAGACCGTTTCTAGGCTCATTAGATGTTCTCTCTATCCCCGGTCTATTTTGTTCTTCATTATTCGGATCATACCCAAATGTATTATCAATTGCGTCTTGTTGATAATCTAACAAAAATATATGTTCCATTTCCAACTTCCAATTCGTAAAATATCTCAACAATATTGTATTTATAATGTTTTTAAGTATCAATAGATTTAATAGTATTGTATTTAAAAAGTAAATACTTTGAAACAAAAAAGGATAGTACCCGAAAGGTACTATCCCTTTATTAATTATTTTATTCACTTAATAAAGAACATTCAATATTTGTTTTTCCTTGTAATTCTCCGTTATTATACTTTAATAAGCTAACTGTAGGATCTCCTGTAGAATGTGGAATCTCAACTAAGATTTCCATTACACCATCATTGTTGATATCTAATATCTCTACATTATCAATTCCTAAGTAGTACTCGTTGTTAGCATCTTGCTTCCACTTACTCTTTTCAATTGAAGCAAGATCTGCTACTTTTTCTCCCTTAGAATCTATAAAAGTAATTTTTGAAAAACCCGTTTTAGTATTCTTTAATATTAAAATATACTCTTCAGTTCCATTTCCATCAAAGTCTGTACTAATAGTTTTAACAGTATCATAATCTTTTACTAAAGGATTATTATCAGAAATAATTGAAGGAACTGTGTTTACTACTTTTATTTGTCTTGGAACAGCCTCATATTCTTCTGAAATTGCAACCTTACCAACATTATCTATCTTAACTGAGTTATCATATACCTTTTGAGATAAAACGCCTAATTTTGCCTCCTTAAATGAATAGTTTTCATAACTATAATATGTTATTACATATTTATCAGCATCAGCCTTTGTAGAATCTATATACTTTAACGTATTCTCATCAAAATTTGCATTATCTAATATAAGTCCCTTATATAAAACTACTAACTCTTGATTAGCCGTCTTTCTAGTATCAGTTGAATCTATAAGTGTATTAGTATTTGTTGTATTTGTAGATGTGTCAGCTACCACATTTGACAATGCTGAATCTATTAAATCTCCTATTGAAGAAACGTTTTCTTCAGTTGTATTTTCTTCAACTTGTTGTGTTTGGGTAATATTAGACAAGATTTCATTATATTGTCTATCATAATCATTTTTCGCATTATGAATCAAATAATACGTTAATGAGCCAGTTCCTATAATTAAAACGACAAAGAATGCAAGCATAAAATTGCCTACCGTTCCTATCTTAATCTTTATCGTTGGCTCTTTATTTTCATTATTAACTTCTTTTTTTACAACTTCTTCCTTTTTGTTTTCTTCCTTATCCATTTAGGCTTTCTCCTTCGTTCAGTACGAATATTTATCTTCCCCAAGTTAATAATAACAATTGTTATTTTAATAAAACTATCAGAATCTATATGATTCTTGCTGCATGAATATAATCTGAAATTCTTACAATTTCTTTTGCCATGGTATCTTGATACTTTGGATCAGGTACATTTGCTTGATCTAGTCCATCATATCCATACTTATGTAAAAATCTAAGTGTTTCTATTTCTTTCATTTCACGTTTTGAAATCTTCTTGTCCTCAATTGGCAATTCATTTCTTTCTTTTTCTTGAATAATAGCATATACCTTAGAATCAGAAATAACATAGTTTCTTCTTAATTCTTCTGTTAATGATTCTATTGATGCAACATCATCTTCAATCAATTCATCATCTTCGTTTTCATCTATAAACATTTGAGATAATGCCATTATTTCATGAATACTATAGTTACGAGCTAAACTCATTTTCTTTGACATAGTGGTTCTAATAGCTCTACTTCTTACTTCGATTTGTTCAAGTAAGAATTCATCATATTTGTTTCTACCTGTAAAGAATCCTATAAATCTCATAAAAGGACTTTTTTCTTCTATTATTTCTCTATCATCCTTTAATTTTTTCAACTCTGCTTCTGCTAATATATTTCTAACTTTCTCAGCAATACCACGTTTTAACTCATTTTCTTCAATAATAGCTATTTCATCAAATCTAGAAACCTTAGCATTTCCGATAGCTATCTTTGGATTGTTTAGATAATTAAACAATGTATTAATTTGAATATTTGCTTTAGATATTCTTTCTAATTCTTCATCATTCTTTCCCTTTTTATTGTCAGAGCATAATGAAGATACTTTAAGATCTATAGTAACTAATGATTCTTTAAGCTTTTCAGCAATGTCTCTCATTTCGAATGCATTATTTAAAGCGCTATAATTTGATCCTATTGTTCCAGCTATTTTTGCGTGATTTTGTTGTTTAGTTATTAATCTATTAATATTATTTATAAGTTCATCAGCTAGTTTAATATTTTGTTTTGATTCCTCTTTATATCTGCTCTCTTCGTCATCTTTAGTAGCTTCTGCTTTAGGAGATAGCTTAATTACCTTATCTTCAACGACATCATCTTTCTTTGTTTCTGGTTCTTGAGTTTCTTGTAATTCATCTAAATCTCTTTCTTCTTCTTTTTCAGTTTCAGTTTCTTCACTCTCATATGGATTTTCAGCATTAATTTGTTCTAATACTTTTTCCTTTTCAATCTCTTCTGGTGTCTTTTCTGTTTCAAATTCTTCAGTTACTTCTTTAGCTTTTTCTGCTATTCTTTCTTGAGCAGCTTCAACTTTTTCTGTGATTTCTTTCATAACTTCTTCTGTTTTTGACTCTTTTGATTTATTTTTATTTTTCTCTAATTTTTCTGTTTCTTCTCTATTAGTATATTCAGAAAAATCATTTTCAATTTGTCTACATTCAGCCATCATATATACTGCAATATTTCTTTTCCAAACGTTGATAAAGTTAATTTTTTCTTTTCTTTCTTCAAAAATACTTGTTGACAATTCTTTTAATTGCTTTAACTCACGATTGATTCTTTTTACATCATCAATATCATCTTCTCTATCTTTATCAGTATATGATCCTGCAATTTCTTTTTCTTCAACTTCAGCTTCTTTATTTGCTATAAGTTGCTCTAATTTTCTTACATTTTCAAAATTGGAAGCATTATCTTTTTCTAACAAGATACACTCTTCAATTTTTCTATGAATAGTATAACAATTTTCTAGAATAAAGCTATACAAACCTTTTCTTTCATTCTCTTTTAGCTCTTCTAATTCTTGTTTTTCTATTTCAACATCATAATTTCTAACTTTCTTGTTACTGCCATCTACCTCTGTCTCTTCGTTGTCTTTTATTGAAATAATTTTGGTAAATGGAGCTATTAATATATCATTTTTACTACTTCTTCCAATGAAATCCTTAATAAAAATATATGGTACATTGTTGCTCAATTTAATATTCATTGATGCTGGTCTATTCCACTTAGAAGCATATTTCTTATCAGCATCATCTCTAGATGTTGTAGCAACCAAAAATCTATCTACATATGGTTCATTTTTTAATCTTTCGATTTCAGCTATATTAGTGCCTCTATATACTTGATTTACTTTAGGATTTGATTTATAAAATTGTTTTAATATCAATGAATAAATAAGTTTAATGCTATTTAAATATTCTTCAATATCTTCTCTATTGTATGAAATATCTACTACTTTATTCTCAACCTCATCACTAAGAAGAGCAATGTCAGTCTCACTATTACTTACTAACATCTGGTTAATTGCCTCATATTTCTTACTGATAAAATTCTTTAAAGCTTCGATTTCTTCATTTGTAACATTCAATTCCATCATCTGTACCACCTTATAATATTTAACATATAAATTTTATCATTTATGTATTTTTTAAGCAACATTTTTATAACAAAAAATATATAGTTTTTTTGCAAAATATCGTGTAAGTCTTGTGGAAGAGCAAAAAAAGAATTTAGTGTTTTTTCACTAAATTCTTTTAAATGTTACATATTAATTACCTTTAATAATCTCGATAGCTTTTTGAAGCTGTTGATCTTTATTTTTATCGTATTTTCCATCTGTTAGCATATCGTCATTCTCTTCAATAACTACATCCGGCTCAATTCCAACTTTATTAATTGGATTCTCATTTGGTGTATAATACTCCTCTGTAGTTAGCTTTAATACTCCACCATTTTTTAATGAGTATACACTTTGAATAACACCTTTACCATATGTCTTTGTTCCTACAATAGACTTTAAGCATCCGTTATCTCTAAGTGCACCAACCATTATTTCAGATGCACTAGCAGAGTACTCATTAACTAATACAACTAATTCATCATCATATTTTTTATCTGTATTTGCTTTCACAAATTGTTTTTGTTTAGCATTATCTACTGTAATTAACACCGTACTTCCTTTATCTACAAAATTATCAACAATATTCAACGCCTCATCAACAATTCCGCCAGTATTATTTCTTAAATCAATGATAACTTTTTTAGCACCCTTTTGTTTTAATTCTGCATATGCTTTCGCAAATTCCTCTGAACATCCTTCATCAAAAGTTGCCAATTCTATATATCCGATATTTCCATCCAACATTTCTGATTGAACATGATAAATCTTGATTGCTCTTCTTTCAACTTCATATTCCACTGTTTCTGAATTATTTCTAAGTAGTGTTAGTTTAACTTTTGTTCCCTCATCACCTTTAACTAAAGAAGCAGCATAATCTGAATTTTTTCCTATAATGCTTTCATCATTTACTCCAATAATAATATCTCCTGGTTGGATTCCAACTTCAGCTGCTGGAGAATCATCAAAGACTTCTAGTATAACTACAGATCCATCTTTTGATGTATACATTAAAACTCCGACTCCAACATAATTTCCTAATGCAGCTGATTGAAATTCTTCCCAATCTTCTTTATTCATATATTCTGAATACTCATCATCTAATCCATTGATATATCCTTTGATGGTTGCATCCATCACTTTTTCTTCATCAATTTCTCCTAGAAACACAGTATCTATTACTTTTCTAAATTCTTTAAGATTCTCTTTGATATTATCAATGTTTTTATATGGATTTTCTGAAGCTTCTTCAACCTCTACATTAAATAATTGATTTATATAATAATTTAAAGTAACTTCAGATGATAAAACTGCTACAATTATAGCTACTATAAAAATGATTATTGTATATTTAAGTCTTAACTTACTTTTTTCTTTTTCAAATTCTTCTTCTAGTTGATCAATCTTATTGTTCTCTTCCATTTCTCCTCCAATTTATATTATGGTAAATATGGTGCTGGATTAACATGTCTACCATTTACACGCACTTCAAAATGTAAGTGTGGTCCAGTAGATCTACCTGTAGATCCACTTGACCCAATTTGTTGTCCTTGAGAAACATTTGCACCTACACCAACTGCTCTAGAAGACATATGAGCATATAATGTAACTGTACCATCATGGTGATCTATAGCAATATATTCTCCATAGCTAACATATTTTCCATTTTTGAAACAAGCTTTTGAAATAACAACAGTTCCGGCTTTAACTGCTAGTACTGGTGTTCCAGAAGGGCATGCAAAGTCGGCTCCAGTATGACCTGCGTACCCCATATATCCACAAGTAATATTAGCTTTTGTTCTTCCTGCAAGAGGTGTTCCGTATCCTGCAGCACTAGGTGATACAACAGTATAGTTGTTTTTCTTTGCAAGAGCAGCAAGTTCAGCTGCAACAGAAGCTTTCTCTCTTTCGAACTCTTCTAATTGTTCTTGTATTTCTTTTTCTTCATCAGATAATTGATTTACAATTACTTGTTTTTGATTTTTAGAAGTAGCAAGTTGATTCTTCTTACCAACTACAGTTGTTTTATTTGTTTCAACTTCTTCTTTGGCTACTTCTAATGAATCTTTTTCAGATTGAATTGATTTCTTTGTATTATCTATTTTCTCTAGTAATTGCTCATCTGCATCAGCCAAAATTTCTATTGTATAGTATTTAGAAATAAAATCAGCCAATCCATTTGCAGAAAGTAACATATCTAAATAAGAAGTACTCCCTGATTCGTAAAGAGCAACCAATCTCTTATCTAATAAATCTTTTTGTTCTGCATATTTCTTTTCTTGTTCTTCTATATTGCTTATCTTTTCTGTTATTTGTGTATTAAGCTCTGAAATTTTATCTTCCAATTCATTAATTTCATCTTCTGCAGAACTTATTTGCGCATTAAGAGAAGTAATTTGCTTTAAATTACTGCTTAAATCGCTTTGTACATCTTTCAAATTCTCTTTTGCCTCATTAATTTGTTTGTCTAAAGAATTTTTTTGATTATATAATTCTGAAGCAGTTGCGGCAAATACTGAGCTAATTGTGCTTAAAAACATAATCAAACACAGTAATATTGACATGAAAATTGATATACGTCTTGTAAATTTCATACAACCTCCAATTCCATCTCCTAATTAAGTTCTACTTTTTTAGAAGAATTATCCTTTGTATTTGATGATCCGCTTGAATATGACGTAATATAATCAAGTGGTTCAACATATTTTCCATTTATTCTAACCTCAAAATGAGCATGAGGACCCGTAGAATATCCTGTAGATCCTACATTAAGTACTGATTGTCCTTGTGATACTATTTGTCCAACACTAACATTGATTTTTGAACCGTGTGCATACAATGTTGTTATTCCACCACCATGGTCAATGATTACCATATTTCCATATGCTCTATTTTGTCCCGCATATGTTACAATACCATCATTTGCTGCAACGAATGTTGCGCCCATTGGAGCTCCAATATCTACACCTGTGTGTAACTTATAAACACCAGTGATTGGATGAGTTCTCATTCCAAAAGGAGAAGTGATTCTTGTATATCCAGGAACAGGCCATGCCATGGTTCCACCAACATACTTGGCACTAATACTCTTAAGAGCTAATACTCTTATCTCCTTTTCTATCTGAGCTACTTGTTCTTGATACTCTTCAATTTGTCTCTCAAGTTCCAATTCATCTTCAGATAATTGTGATATTCTATTATTTTTAATAATATTCATATTTCCTAGAAGAATTTCGTTTTTCTCTACTTCTTCTCTTGCTTGTTGAAGAGTTACTTTTTTCTCATCTAATGTTTGAGTAAGTACTGTATTATACTTTTTCTCAGCCTCAACTTCTTGAAGCAAGTCTTGATCTGCAGAAGTAACTTCTGAAATTAAATAATAATTAGATAAAAACTCAGTTATTCCTCTTGAATTCAATAGCAAATCAAAGTATGAAACATTTCCCATTTCATACATAGCAACCAATCTATTTTCTAAAAGGCTTTTAAGTTTATTGTATCTTTTAGTAGACTTTTCTAGCTCATTTTCTGCTCTTTCAATATAACTTAATGTATCAATTTCTTTTGCTTTTATAGTCTCTATCTCGATTTGCTTGTCATACATTTTTTGATTTATTTCTGCAATCTCTTTAATTGTTTCTGTCATTTGGTCTTCCAAAACAATTATTTGATTGTTAGACATATCAATATCGTTCTGTAAATCAGCTTTTTCTAATTGCAAATTGTCCATTTTTGTTTCTTCTTCTGATTTTTCCTCATTATTCTCTTGCGTTGCGAAACTAAAATATGACATATTAAAAAGCATACAAAATATTACTAAAATTAGGAATGTAATTTTAATAATCTTTTTCATAAAATTATTCTATACCTCCAAATATTTCTTCATTGACATAGAACTTCCTATTATACCAACGCCAACACCTAAAGATGCGTATACAATAGCAATTGGTTTAGCAATTTCTGGGAATGATAACAATCTTATTGCCATCTTTTGAAGAACTGCTGATGCTTCAATTTTACTTACTACTACATCATAAAGCACTCCAACTACCAATAGTGTTAGCATAGCGGCAATGATTCCAATTATTATACCTTCAATTAAGAATGGCCATCTAATAAAACCATTTGTTGCACCTACATATTTCATAATAGAAATTTCTTTTCTTCTTGCGTGTACAGATAATCTTATTGTATTTGAAATAATAGTAACTGAAATAACAAGTAATATAATAAATATTATTCCTATTGTAATTCTAACACCTCTAACGATTGAGATTAAAATAGCAATCGTTTTATCACTACTTGTAATGTTTTTTATAATAGTATCTCTTTGAGTAGTTTCCTCTATTTCCAAATCTACTTCTTGAGATCTTCCTTCAGTAGCTATTCTTGCACCAATCTTTTGAACTTCACTTTCAATTTCTTCTGTCTTTTCCAAATTTGTTAGTGTAATTATGAATGAAGCAGGAAAAACATTGTTTTCACCCTCATATCCGGCAAGCAATTCTGGACTATCAGGCATTCTTTCCTTCATTGTTTCCAAAGCTTGTTGTTTATTCTTGAAAGTAACTTTGTTAATTCCATCCAATGCCTTAATTTCACTTTCAAATTTATCTATTTGTTCTGTTGTTGTATCATCGTATATAAATACTTCCATACCTTGTTTCATTTGAACTTGTTCCAATATAGAGTTAATATTAACACCTATAGCAAAAAATATTCCAAATAGAAACATCGTACACATCATTGTTACAACTGAAATTACTGTTGACTTTGTATTCTTGAAGACGTTTTTAAAGCCTTCTCCTATAAAATATGAAAAACCGTTATATCCCACTATTATACCCACCTTTTTTATCATCTCTAATAATTACGCCATTTTTAATCTGGATTACTCTTTTTTTCATAGTGTTAACAATATCTTTAGCGTGAGTAGCCATAACTACAGTTGTTCCTCTTGCGTTAATATCATTTAACAAATTCATAATATCCCACGCAGTTTCAGGGTCCAAGTTTCCAGTAGGCTCGTCTGCGATTATCATAGATGGATTATTAACCAAAGCTCTAGCTAAAGCAACTCTTTGTTGCTCACCACCAGATAATTCATGTGGATAACATTTAGCTTTACTGCTTAATCCAACCAATGATAATACCATTGGTACTTGTCTTCTAATATGTTTTTGTGTAGCTTTTACAATATACATAGCAAAAGCAACATTCTCATATACTGTTTTGTCAGGTAATAATCTAAAATCCTGAAAAACAACGCCCATACTTCTACGTAAATATGGAACTCTTTTTGGCTTTAAAAATGTAATATCTTTACCATTTATAATAATATTTCCACTCGTAGCTTCTTCTTCTTTTAATATCAACTTGATAAGTGTAGACTTACCTGATCCAGAAGAACCTACTAAGAATGCAAATTCACCTTTTTCAATCAAAAAACTAGCATTATGTACAGCTTCTGTTCCTGTATCATAAGTTTTACTTACGTTTTTAAACTCTATCATTGTATAAATTCCTTTCAATAGGTGCTATTTTTTCTTATATATCATACCAATTTTTAATAAAAAAATCAACAATTTAACGTATTTCTAACCTAAATTTAACATAAAATTAATATTATTCTCGAACACATTTCTATTATATTTTTTATTCCTTATAATAAACTTAAAAATGAAAAAATATCGTCCTCTAATAATTTTTATTTGACTATTTTCTATTTTGTTAATATAATTAATAACCGATAGAGAAAATTAAGGAGAGTGACATGAAAACAATTAAAGAACGTATTAAAAACTTATGGGGTTTTTTCACCACTTATGAAAAAGTGTGGTTTTTTAGCATATTAATCTTAGCTTTTATTTTTGCATTTCTTTTCCCAGAAGAAGATGTAAATGGTGTTAACGGTAAGATTATTATGGCATTATATTTGCTAGATATTTTTCTAAATATTCTATGTGAATTGTTAATATCAAAACAAAGTAAATGGAATTTTATAGTATCACTTTTTGTAGAATTTACAGAAATAGCAATCTGTTTAGTATTATCATATAGGTTTGCTACTATGGCTACTACTATATTCTTCTGGATTCCAATAGATATTCTAAGCTTCATCAATTGGCATAGACATCCAGATCAACAAGAAGAAGAACTAACACAAGTAAGAAAACTTAGTGGAAAAGCAGAAGTATTATGTATCTTAGGAATATTCCTATGGACAATGGGTGTTGGATATTTTCTAACAACTTTAGATATAGGCACAGACTTGTTTAATGGTAATGAAACTATTGAAGTAATAGTTTGTTATTTAGATGCTTGTGTTTCTGCCGTTGCTGTTGCTAATGGTGTATTTATTTTCTTAAGGTTTAGAGAGCAATGGATTGCATGGTATCTAGATGCAATTCTTGAAGGTATTATTAATATACTATCAGGTCAATACGTTTTACTTGTATTAAAATTGGGATACTTAACTAATACAACCTATGGCTATATTAAATGGACTAAATACATAAAGAAATTAAATGAGCAAGAACAAGAAAAAATAAAAGAAGCAAATTCATAATAAAAAAAGCAGCTTAAATTGAAGTTAACTTTTTTGGGTTCACTTCAATAGCTGCTTTTTTATTATTCAACATTTGCTGGTTTATACATTACCATTATTGGATTATTATATGTATTTGCAAAATGTAACGTGAATACTATTGGTTCCTCTATACCTTCAAAGGTAAAGCCAATATCTACTATGAAAAATCCTCCCTCGGATGTTATTTCTTTTGGCATAACCTTACAACTTAAATACTTTTCTCCATAATAATTATTATCATTTAAGTAATCAACAAAAACATTAAAGTCTTCGAATGATTGTATTCCTACATTTTCCAGTATAGTTTCCTTATTACTTTCAAAGTATGCCAATCTATCATTTTCATTCATACTATAAACATTGTTTTCGGAAATAGTTGGCAAATAATTTACAAAACGATACATTGATCTATACATATTGCTAAATTCATTACTTCCTTTATATTTACCATACATTCTTGATAAACCATTTGGTACAATTTTATCTTGCAAATAATTACTTACTTGGTCCTCAATAATATTTAAGTCTTCCTGAGTATATTCAACCTTGCCTTCTGTGCTTTTTTCCTTCAAAGATAGAATACTCATTACAACAATTAAAACTAAAACTAGTAATACAAACAACGCAATTAATAATTTTTTCAAATCTTTATTCATAATTCTTTCCTTTATCAAATGTATTTAATCAAGGAAATGATATATTAATCATTTCCTTGATATGGTTTTATTTAACTTCCTTTTCTAGTCGTATGGACAATCCCATTTATCGGCTCCTTTTTCTATATGGTAGAAACCAGATGACTCTCGTGTTAATTCATATGTTCCTCCACCATCACAGAATTGTGTCCATGGAGTATCTGTATCAAATATTACTTCGTCTCCTTCAGAACCTTTTTGATACAATAACCATCTACCTTCTGTAGCAAGAATACCTCTATTATGGCCTCTTCTTGATAGTCCTGCGGCATAATTCATATTAGTACCCCAGTGATTCTCAAAGTCTTGGACTGTCAATTTACCATTCGCATTAAATATGTCTATAACTTGATAACACTCAGATGGACTCGCATGAGACAAATCTATTAAAGCGAATAAGTATAAGTCCTCTAATTGTTTGTTTGCTTTACTTTCGATTGTCTCTTTTGCTGCTTCCAAAACAAGAATAAATACATCTTGTGCCTCTTCTTTTGGTACTTCTCCAACAGCTAAGTGTGATTCAAAGTTAGGAAATTGTTCTTTAACAGCTGGTAACTCTGCAACAGCTTTAGTTAAACCAAATGCTGTAGTATTACCAGCACCATCATTTAATACCTCAACGCCATATGTTGTACCATGGTCTCCACTCTGATAGAATCCTTCTTCCAAGCAGCCCAAGTAGTATGCAAGCTGTTCAAATTCACATTCTTTCGAACTAGATACTAGTTCATCAAGTTTCATATAATCTTCAACGTTCTCTACTAATTCATTATTTGTATCATAGAATAAGAATCTTAAGTAGTTACCTATAACTTTGTCTCCATCATAGATGATTTCACCATTGTCATTAACTTTAATCTCTTGTTTATCATCATCTTTCTTATCTTCATCATCTTCTTTTCTGTAATACTCAAATTCATGTTCAGGATTCTTTCTAATTTTAATTCCACCTGCTGTAGCATCATTAGCCTCTATGTCACTCATTGTTCTACCAATTACTGTTCCTTCTTTAATGAATACTAATCCGCTAGCATTAACAACAGGATAAGCACTTGACTTGCATTCGCTCTCTGCATTAACTCTTTCAGTTGCAGACTTGCTTGCAAGTTGCATAGCATCGTCTGGTAAATACATGCTTTGAATTAATTCGGTATCTGCACTTTCACTCTTAACTGCACTTAAAGATTGTGCTTTAAATGTACTGAATGATAAGTCTTCACCATCGAATCTTGTCTTGTATGTCTCATCTTTAGATTCATCTTCTTCTTTTTCAACTTCTTCAGGTAATTCACAAACAAATCCATCAATGTATAATGTAAATCCGCCAATGCCATATTCTTGATAGTTTTCTGCGAATTCCTTGAATGCATATACCATCGTCTTTTCTGGATCCCAATCTCCCAATGTATCACTATTAAACAATTGATTTGGGAATGCTGCCACTCCATCTCCTAAAACTACTAAGTCATTTGCACTCCAGCTACTACTTGCTGATCCAAGTTTCTTGATATGTTCTGGTTTCAATGCTAATATCTTAGCATATCCAACTTTATCAACAATCTTTTCTTTTTCAGTAGCATCTGTTGTTCTTTGTGATGAAACTTCTTCATTTTCATCATCCATTGTACCTTCAATTAATGTGCTATCAACTCCATAATTCAAGTCAACATTTTCTCTATATTCATATGTTTCTTTCTTAACTTCGCCTTCCTCAGTTTGTGTTGTAGTCTCTATTTTATCACTGTCTTTATATACACCGTAATCTAATAATATGCCAGAAATTGGTGATACAACAGCTTCATTTCCTTTATAACCTTCATATGGTTTTGCTTCTGGTTTCTTTCCAGCAGGTGGTTCGTCTGGTATCATTAATCCAACCATATATTGAACTATACCTTCAACACCCTTTGAATATGTATGTCTTTCTGGATTTGAAGAACCTGAATCAACTGTAATTAAGTTTCCTGAAGAATCTTCACCAACACAAGCAACGAAGTGACCACCGCTTGTCCAGAATGTATCTGGTCCTTTAGAAGCTTGTACAAGAACTATACAAGGTTTACCTTCTGAAAATGCTTCATGCATCTTAGAAGCATATTCTGATTCAGAAAAATCAGTTTGCGATGTTACACCTGTTAAATCTTCGAAGAATTTCGCACATCCAGGTATAGTAGCTTCAAAGTTTAATCCAACTATATCATTTGTAGGGTTACAATCTACTCCATATCCAGTTGCTAAGTTAACACAAGAAGTAGGTCCACATGCAGCTCTATGAATAGTCTTTGTTGAACCACTCCATGTAAATGTTTTCTCAGCATATGATCCAGAGAATTGATAGTAATGTGTATACTCTACAGAACCATTTTTAACTTTATACTCGTAACCATCACCTTTTTCAGGAATTCTCTCCCAGTTGCTTCCCATCGCACCAACTACATCTCTTACTTGAGATTCTGTTAGCGGCACATTCATATCAAGATCTGCACTTGTATTACGAGGATTTAGTATTCCAACTTCTTCTGCACCAGACTCAACACCCTCGTCATCCCCCTGTGTTGCCATATATGTAACAACTAATTGTTCTTTAATGATTGCATCATAGTCTTTCTTTGAATGCATCATTGTGCCTTTTTCATGTGTGTTTTTATCCAAAATTCTTAATGGATATCCGTATGATCCTAAATCAGGCACAGGAAATTCCATTACTTTAGGAATTGAATCCATCAATTCTTCTTTAGTGAAGAATCCTAATTCAACAATTAGCTCTTTGAAATCTCTATAAATAAAATCTGCATCAAGAGTATGTGTATTCTCTAACATACTAAATGCATTTAGAGAATCTTGTGTTATCTGAACTGATCCAGATATATCACTAGCTTTAATTGTTGTACTAATATCATTTTTGTTCTTATAAGAAATTGTTTTTGCTAAATCAGCTTCGCTTAATGGTCCATAACCAATATTTTGTTCTTCTCTAAATTGTGTTATCTGCTCAGCTCTATCTGCATTTCCATCATATCTAAAATATTTGTTAGTTAAGAACATTTTCTTAATCTCTGTATTTGTTTCTGCTCTTAAACCATCACCAACTTGAGTAATGACGTCAGTTGTTAATTTAGCATATATATGCTCCATAGCATATTTTTTCAAGTCGTCTGTTTCATTTTTTATCGTATCGTCATCAAACATTTTATCCATTGAACTTTGTTTAGCTGGATCAGTTGTATATGCTAAATATACATTACCACTCTTTGTCCAGTATAAGTCTTTGTATTCACTCGCTAAATCCAATGTTTCAGCATGTTTTACATATTTTATTTCAACGTCATCGCCTTGATTTCTTGTATTCTCATATGCTTTATATACATCAGGATTTGTTTCAGGTGTATTAGACTCAGAATAATTTCCTGAAGCATCTGTTGTAACTTTATATAATTTGTATTTTCCAGCTAATCCATCTGGAACTGTTTCACCCGGTTTATCTCCCCATCTTTCATATTTGGTCCAACGTTCTTTCATTAAAGCTTCGTAGTCATAATCATTTCTTACAAATGACAATCCACTACCTTCTGGAACTACAAAGTAAACATCTCTATACCAATGATTTCTTACTGATTCGATGTAAGGGGTATATGTGCTAAATTTCTTTGTTGTTTGTTCGTTCATAACAGTTGCAACAGCTTTAATATAATCATAACATTGATCTTTAGCTTTTGTTACTTGTTCTCCTGATGAAAGAAGTTCTAATTCTCCGGCTTTATCTGATGGGAATGTTTGTGTTTTTCCAGCATCATCTTTATAAGTATACTTATCACCAGATTTATAAACTAAAACAATCTCTCCTGCTTCGCCAAAGTCCCCATTTACATCTTCATACTTATATGTCTCACCATCGCCATATACACATGTACATTTATCCTTTCCATGGTTTGGTGGAACAATTCCAAGATTAATAACTCTAGCAGCCTCTTCTTCAGTAAATGATAATCCTGAAAACAATCCTGTATCCATTACGTCTTGTATTTCAGGTTGAGTAATAAATCCCCCACCTTCAGTCTTATAGTTTGCTATAACACTGTCATTTTTTGTTTCATGTAATAAAATTCTTACGTTTGTATCGAAGTGTTTTGTCATATCATAAGCTAAATCAGGCATCAAAGTTGCAGCATGAACTGATAATAAAAATTCTAGTGGCATACCATATCTACCAGTCCAACCATTCAAATCGTACTTTAATTCAACCGCACTAATCCAGCCCTTCTTAATAATCATTTTTTCAGATTGAGGGTCTATCTTTATATAACCACGCTCTGATGCGTCATAAGCATCCTCTTGGCCCCAAATGTTTGTACCTGTTGTACCTACAGAACCACCTTCATGTAGTAACAAAATCATACCTCTTCTATCGCTCATATCATCTGAGAATAATGCAGCTAAGTGTTTAAAAATAGCTTTCCACCATGAGGTAGTCAAGTTGTAATTTCTTATTGTATACATATAGTTATCTGAAACTATATATTGGGTAATAAACTCACTAACACCAGCAACAATTTGTCCGGTTTCACTTGATCTAAATACGCCTTGGTCTTCATCATATTCAACCATTGCTTCAGAGTCAGGTATATCTTCGTGAGTGATATCTTCTCCTTCATACACTACTTTTTTAGTTGACTGTGCATCACCTAATTCCAAATAATGTGTTAAAAATCCGTGTTCTTTTAAGCCATAGCCCATTTCTTCAACATAGTCCATGACTTCATATATCTGCTTGCTTTCCATCTGTGTGGTAGAATCATCACCAAACCAGGATGCCCAAGCATTACCTATAACCTTTCCTAATGCTTTCAACTTTTCCATTATCATACCAGGCATAGTTACAAAAAACATAGCTATACCTATAAGTACAACAATAGCAATTATAAATATGCTCACATAAAAAATAACATGTGACAATGCCATCATGGCACCTTTCTTAATAGCCGCTTTGCTAGCTTGCTTGGTTGCTTTTTCTGTAATTTTCTTTTTTAATTTATCAGCCCCTGCATTTGCAACTCTTTGGGTTCCTTGATTTGCTATTGATTGTCCGGTATTTTCTTGAACACTTTGTTGTTCTTCATTTGAAGAAACATCATTTAGGTTTTCATTATCCATATCAATACCCTCATAAAAAACTCTCTCTTATAATTATACCATTTTTCGGCGTTTTTTTCAATGAAACAAGCGCCCTGTATCGGTTTTGAGCAAGTCTTCACATTAATATTATATATATACTTTTCTCGATATACAATATTATTTTTTTTACAAATAAAAAACAATTACAAAATATAAAAAAAGAATATATTTTATAAATAATAAAATATATTCTTTTAAAAATTATTTACTCAGTTTTTTCTTCAAACTTCACAAACTTTTCTGTATAAAAATTTGATAGTGTTACTTTGTACTTAATACATTCTCCAGTTTCTTTATTGTATAGGTCCATATCAAATCTTGTATTTGCACCTGAAGAAATTAAAGAATCAGTGTCTATTCGAGCTCCAACTGTTTCAGGATCAACTTTAGATATTTTTATTCTTTCCTTATTATTTTCTGCTAGTTGTCTTATTTCTCTATAGAAATCATCTAATTCATTTTTTCCTTTGTATTCTCTTGTTAGTAGAAATATCCCGCTTGGTCGTATCATTTCTTCTCGCTCACTTAAAACAATATTTTTATGCACTTGAGCATACTTCTTTTCTGCACTCGAAGTGGTTTCAATTGTATTCATTATTGCAGTAATAAGTAGTAGTAAAGTAATACAAAAACAAAATGCAATAAATATTATAGTTCTTTTCATATGATTATCATCCTTTTCTAATTAAATGGAACCTTTTCTGCTCCGTCTTTATCTACCATCATATCTTGGAATGGTGTTTCACTTATAAATTTATACATCTCATCCATTTCTGATCCTTTATCAGCCTTGTCATAGCAATCAACACAATACTTTCCTTCTGCATAAATATAATAATCCATTGCTCTTCTTCTTTTTAATCCTTCTGGGTTTTGTGAATAAAAAGTATTCTCCGGAACAGCATTAGATAAAAAGTCTTCTAATGTTAGATTAAGATCACCGCTTTGTATTTTTCCTTTTATAGTACCAAGTTCGAAATTTCCACTTCCTGCATACATAACATCTAATAATCCAAATAACTTGGTATCATCATCTTCTAAATTTGCTAATGCTGGATATGTTTCTTTCAACGCTTTTATCTCAGAAGTTAGCATCTGCTGATACATATCAAGTAATTGTTCTCCTGTAACGGATACTGAGCAATTTCCAGCACCTACTGTTGGATCTTTTCCTGTTATATCCTTAAACAACTTAACATTCTCTTCCAAACTAGGTAAGAAACACATTCCTGGACATAAGTTAATATCATTATTCTCTATACCATCAACCCAGTAATCATGTCCATATTTGTCTGAAGGGTTATCACTTCTTGCTGGTCTTAAATATCGTGAATCATTTTTAGAAACTGTCAATGCGTATGATTCAGGCTCTCCTGGAAACTGATATTCAAAGCCCTCAGCTTCTTTAGCTTGCCAATACATGAATTCTTCAAGTTTACCAATAGTTTCTGTAACTAATAAACTATCCAATCTCATATAGTCTTCTACATTTTCAACGACCTCATAATTACTATCATAGAATTGAGTTCTTATATAGTTTCCTATCATTCTGTTTCCACTATATACAATCTCTCCATCAACATATTTTGGTTCTTGTTTTTCTTCAGGTCTATAGTATGTATATTCATTTTGAGGATTTTTCCTTATTTGAACTCCTCCACCTGTACTTTCGTTAGACTCAATATCACTCATGGTTCTACCAATTATAGTACCCTCTTTTATAAACACGAAATCATTTGCTGTTACTACAGGGAAAGCAGCATCTTTGCAACTTCTTTCCGTATTTATTCTGTCTGTTTCACTTTTACTAGCTAATTGAATTTTATCTTCTTTCTCATATTGTGTCTGAATTCTTTCGTCTAATTCTCCATTTCGTAATTTTTCTAATGTTTGCTCTTTAAATATATCAAATGTTAAATCTTCACCATCGTATTTCGTTTTCGCTAAATCTTCATCTTTAGCTTTTTCTCTATCTATATCTGTTTCTTCTGGCAACTCACATACAAAACCATCTATATATATTACAAATCCTTCGAGTCCTAAATCGTAATAGTTTTCCGCAAACTCTTTAAAGCCATATACCGTTTTTTGTTCATCATTCCATTCTTTTAACTCTTCTTTAGTATTCAATCTTTCTTTATAATCTACTCCAGAGTCACCTACAACTAGTAGTTCGTCTTCATCCCATTCATCCGTAGCTTTCTCTAACATTTTCATATATTTTGAGTCTAGCACAAGTATTTTAGCATATCCTACCTTATCTACTACCTTCTCTTTTTCAACTGTATCAGTCGTCTTTTGAGAAGAAGTACTATTATTATTTTCATCAATTGTACCTTTTATAAGAGTGCTCTCAAGAGGATAATTTAAATCAACATTTTCTCTATACTCATATGTTTCCTGTTCAACCTTGCCTTCTGGTGTTTTTAGAGTATTTACAACTTTATCATCATCTGAATATGTTCCATATTCAAGTAATACACCCGTCATAGGAGCAACTACAGCCTCGTTTCCTAAATAACCTTCATATGGTTTTGCTTCATGTTTAGTATTTTCAAATAGTCTTACTCCAAATATTAAAGATTGATCATCCCATCTAGCTCTATCAAATGTTTGTATACCTGAATGTGTTGAATCTATATATCCACCACCATTGTACAATACAAAGGCATCTCCATCTTCCTCTCCTAAAAGTTCAACATGTCCTAGTTCATCTTGATTAGAAGATCCTGCGTGTACCATACACATAATATCTCCAGGTTTTAAGTCTTCATAGTTCTTAATAATCTCTCCACCTAATTGATTAACATAATATGGAACACAAACTGGGCAATAATCTTGGTTTTCACAATCTTCCATGTTTACACCAACTGATCTTAGTATCCAAGCAACTAACGTAGCACAGCAAACATTATGGTGATTTGTTTTAGACTCATCATATGTTGCATCTAACCCACAGCTTGAACAATGTCCAACGTGGTGACACTTTGCTGGGTCATATACACAATAGTCATAACCAACTTGTTCCATCTCTTCACACATTTTTCTAGCGTTTTCAAGTAATTCATCTACTGTAGCTGTACATGTATCTGAATAATCTTCACCCGGTTCTCTATCAGCAGTTGCTTCTTCAAGAGAAATTGTACCAACCATATCAGTAACATCTATGCTTGCAAATGCATCGATTGGTCCCTGTGATAAAGGACTTCTAGTTTCTCTTGTAGGATTAATAATTCCTGGTCCCACATTATTATTTGTTCCTGGTTTAACAACATCTGGTTTATTGGCGGCACCTTCACCACCATTTGCAAATAGTTCTTCCAATAAGGCTTTTATTTCTTGCTCTTTCATTGCATCAATATCGCCCTTAGAATGGATATATGTTCCTTTTTCGATTTCCCTTTTATCAACTCTTCTAAATGGATATCCACCCGTTCCAATTTCAGGTACAGGAAATTGCATAATTTTTGGAATAGACTCCATCAATTCTTCTTTTGTAAAAAATCCAAGTTCTACTATTAATTCTTTAAAATCTCTATAAATATAATCCGCATCTAATGTATGAGTATTTTCTAACATACTAAATGCATTAAGTGAATCTTGTGTAATTTGAACAGATCCAGAAACATCTCTTACTTTAACCTCATACTTTGTATCACCATTATTATATTCTATAGACTTGTCTAAAATTTCATTTAATTCTGACTCAGTCAAATTTACTATATTATTATCTTCTTCAATTTTTGTATTTAAAGCACCATATGGAATCTCGTGCTCTTCTCTTAATTGAGTAATTTGTTCCGCTCTTTCTTTTGTTCCATCGTACCTAAAATATCTATTTAGCAAGAACATTTGCTTAATATCTTTGTTTGTTTCAGCTCTTACACCATCACCTGACTGAGTTATTCCATTAATTTTTAATGAACCATATATTTGATCCATTACTTGTTGTTCAATTTCTGATTTTCCTGCCTTGTCTTCGTCTGTAAACATTGGTTCAATTGAAGTTAGTTCACCTGTATCTGGTTCATATGCAGAATACACTCCTCCACCAAGATCAAACCAATATAAATCCTCATATTCATTTTCCATATCAATCGTTTTGGCACGTTTTACATATTTTACTTTTGCTCCATCTTCCTGGTTTCTTGTAGACTCATATGCCAAATATATATCTTTATTTGTTTCAGGATCTTCAGATTCTTTATAATTTCCATCTTTATCAAATGAAACTTTATACAATTTATATTTTCCTATCAAAGAACTATCCGGAGCATCTTCTCCCCACACTTCATATTCCGTCCAACGCTCCTTCATTAATGCTTCATAATCATAATCATTTTTAACAAATGAAATATTATCGTTGGTGTTAACAACAAAGTAAACATCTCTATACCAATGATTTTCAACTTTAGATATATAAGGTACATATGTTCCAAAATTAGTTACCGTCTTCTTTTTCAAGAATTTAACTACAGTTTTAATGTATTCGTTGCATTTATCACCAACTTCAGGAATTACATCAGAAGAATAGTCTGGGTCAGGCTCCCCCAATGCACTTTCATCAACCTGTGAAGGATATATTGCATCCGGGCCAGAACCCGGAATGTATATGCGATAGATTGTGTTTCCTTCATCATCCACCCCTCTCGGCGTAATTAATTGATCATTATAGTGATAAACGGGGCTTTGTGTTACACCCACACAACCACATTCTGGAGGATTATGACCTGGTGGAATAATTCCTAACGCTATTATTTCTCTAACCTCATCATCATTTAGAGCCCCTTCATCTAAAATACCACTACGTGTAATTGTCGCAACTTGCTCATCAGAAATATATCCTGTATCCGTTTTATATAATGCCATCAAATCATTATGCTTTGATTCATGAAGTAAAATATTTACGGTAGTATCAAATTTTTGAGTCATATCATATGCCAAATCTGGCATTAGTGTTGCTGAATGAACTGCTAGCAAAAACTCAAGTGGCATACCATATCTTCCTGTCCACCCGTCTAAATCGTACTCAATGGCAACTGCATTAAACCATCCTTTTTTTATTGTTAATTTTTTTGCATTGGGATCTACTTTAATGTATCCTCTTTCTCTAGCTTTATATACATTATCTTTATCTATTCCGATAACTACTTGTATCTGCCATTCCTATTACGCCAGAATCATGTAATAATAAAATCATTCCTCTTCTATTACTCATATCATCACTAAATAACCCTTTTAAATGCTCAAAAACAGCTCCCCACCAACTTCCTGAAACCACATTAAAGTTTCGAATTGTATACATATAGTTATCAGATATAATATACTGCATTATAAAATCACTACATCCTGCAACTATTTTTCCAGAGTTTCCAGATCTATAAACTCCCTGTTCTTCATCTAGTTTTGCTGTATCATATTCTGGATTAAATACATCTTCATTATCTGGTGTTAGTTCATCTTCACAATCTTCGTCTGTTACATCACCGTTATCATTGTAATCTCTTTCTATGTCCATATATACTCTGCCATCTTTTGCACTTAAATTATCCTCATCTAAATAATGTGTTAAAAATCCATGTTCTTTCAAGTTGTATCCCATTTCTTCCACATAATCCATAACTGCATAGACTTGTTCTCTCTCCACTGTTTTTGTTTCATCTTCACCAAACCATGAAGCCCACGCACTTCCAATTGCCTTGCCTAAACTTTTTAATTTATCCATTATCATTCCAGGAACAATCACAAAAAGCATTGCTATTCCAGTAAGCACTATTACTGTAATTAAAAAAACAATCACATATACTATAATATGAGACAAAGCCATCATAGCACCCTTTTTAACAGCTGCATTTTTTACTTCTTTTGATGCTTTTTCTGTCACTTTTTTCTTTAATTTATCAACTCCAGTATTTGCAACTTTTTGAGTGCCATGATTAACCAATGATTGCTCATTGGTTTCTTGTACATTCTGCTCGTCAACTACTGAATCTTCATTTGTGTTCTCATCATCCATACTAATTTCCTCTAATTAAATAATCTATCTAATAATTATTATTCAATGCTATATAGCTTAATTATATATATAATACTATCCCAAATCAATAAAAAAGGCTTGAAAAATTCAAGCCTTTTTTCTCTATTTTAATATTTCTGGGAATGGATATGAACCGCCCCATTCAGCATCTTCCTCAACTGGTTTTACTCTTCTCATTAAATCCTGAACTGGTGTTTCACTTATGTATTCATAATTAGGAATTCTATATTAATCCACTTAATATTATGTCTATAATACTACTATAAAACAATATTAAATTTCAATAAAAACAAAAAAATGGCAATCTTACGAATGCCATTTTTCTTTATAACAATTTTACTTGAAATCTGCTATGTACGTAGGGTATTTATAATGATCTCTAAATCTTACATATAAATCAAAGTCTATAACAGAATCATCTATGTAGTACACTTTACATTTAACATAATCATAGTATTGTTTAGGAGTATTATCATTATGATCTATAAATGAATCATAATCCATTATTAATCTATTGTATCGTTTATAATCTATGTTTTTACTACTTAATATTCTATATAACTCTTTAAAACTTTCTACCGTCTCTACACCAAACTCTTTTTTTAGTTGTTCCTCGTTTTCATTATAATACGTTTCTAACTCTTCATCAGAATCATTTCCACTAAGATTGTCTATCAATGATGGAACATACTCTGTCATTAAGTCTGTTACATAATGGCCAACATCTGATGCTGATTTAGTTCCAGTGCTTTTATCGAAAAATACTGAAACTCCACTTAAATTTAATATTCCATCTTCTTTTGGATCAACCTCAGGAGTTAATGGTTTTCCAGTTTGCATACTTGCTTCTCTGGCTTTGTAATATGCAGTTCCAAAGCCAATTAAAGCTATCAGTAAAATGATTAGCATTATAATAATATAATTATTTTTTCTCATTGTTTACTCCTTATTTATTACCTATTAAATGTTCCATAGATCTATCAACACCCCATAATTCGTCGCCATTTCCAAAGTCTCCTGTGTTATCATGATCCCAGAATCCAACTAGAATAATGTTTGATTGACCTGGTGCACCATCACCATAACCACCTTGCTGACACATACATCTAGGAATAACTGTACCCGCAGGTGTCTTTCCATATCCATCAGCAGCTGCAGCTCCTCCCAATGGTGTATCATAAGGTTTCTTTATTGTTGTACAGTCATACTTCAAGCAATACTCTGCGTACTCTAAATCCTCATCGCAGTAGTCTGCTGTGTGAGAACCATTTATATATGCTTCTATTGTATTTCTAACTCCATACCATCTACTTGTTAATACTTGAGCTAATGGTGATCTATCTGTTCTAGATTCATCATAAAGGTGTCCATACCATTGTTTGTTTTGTTTTAGCAATTTATTTACTACAGAATATCCCATACAATACATTTCAAAATCAGCTTCTGTTTTATCTGACGCAAATTTATTGCTCATACTCTTTAAATATCCATAGCAAGCTTCATGTTGTATACCTTCAGCTAGGATTTCTAGATCTCCTGGCCATGCTTTATATTCTTGAGATGTCTTATTTGTGTCATCTCCAAGTTGATCAAGTTTCATGTAATCTTCAATATTCTCTACTACTTCATAATTTTCATCATACAATAAGAATCTTAAATAGTTACCTATTACTCTGTCGCCTTCGTATATTACTTCACCTTCAGAGTTAACTTCTGGTACCTCTTCTTCATCACTATCTTCTTCATCTTCATCTTTTCTATAGTACTCAAATGAAGTTTGTAGTGGATTCTTTCTTGGATTAAATCCTTCTTCTGTAGCTTCATGTACTTCGATATCTGTCATTGTTCTACCAAGTATAGTACCCTCTTTGATGAATACATATTTATCGGTAGCTACAGCTCCAAATGCAGAACCTTTTACTTTATTCTCAGCATTTACTCTTTCTGTAACCTCTTTACTTGGTAGTTGTGTAGATTCTTCTTCTTCATACTCACTCTTAATCAATTTATCTTTTTCTTTATTATTAAGCTTACTAATTGATTGATCTTTAAATGTCTGGAATGTTAGATTCTCTCCATCAAATTTCTTCTTATAGGTATCGTCATCTTTTTTCTTGCCAGAATCACTTCCACCTTCTCCTCCAGAAACATCTTGTTCTGTTGGTAGTTCGCAAACAAATCCATCTATATAAATTGTAAATCCTGCAATTCCATACTTATAATAGTTCTCTGCAAATTCCTTATATGCATAAATTGTTTTCTTCTCGTCACTCCAATCCTCTAGTTCATCCTCATTTTTAAGTCCTTCTTTGAAGATTGCTGTACCATCTCCGATTTGAACCAAATCGCTGCTTAATTCTCCAGTTTGCTCTAACAAGTATTTAATCTGTTTTGGTTCAGTAACGAGAATCTTTGCATATCCTACCTTATCAATTACTTTTTCTTTTTCTTCAACATCTTCTGTTCTTTGTGAAGAAACTTCTTTGTTTTCGTCATCCATTGTTCCTTCAACTAATGTGCTATCAACACCATAGTTTAAGTCAACGTTTTCTCTATATTCGTATGTTTCTTTCTTTACTTCGCCTTCTTCTGTCTCTTTTGTTGTTTCTACTTTATCATCATCATCATATACACCATAATCTAATAAAATACCTGTTACTGGTGATACAACTGCTTCATTTCCTTCATATCCTTCAAATACATCAGCTTCTGATTTCTTCTTGCCCCAAGGAATTCTTAAAGCATATAGAGCATTGCTTGGCCAACCATCTATATGTTGGATACATGACTCTCCAGTACCTATATACTGTTTTCCTGCTTTACATGGATGTCCACCATTGTATTTTTGGAATCCACCATCTTCTTCTTTACCAACCATATCTATATGTCCTGAATAACATAAGATATCGCCTGGTTCAAGTTGACTTCCTTTTTCAATTCTTTCAGGATCTAAGTTATCTTCTATCCATCCATATAGGTTTTCAGCTCCATGAATTGCATGGTCCATAACTCCAACTTTTTCCAATGCCCATGCAACTAAAGTTGCACAGCAGAAGTTTCTCTTTGATGGAGAATTTTCCATAGATGCTTCATAATTGTCACATAGTAAACAACTATTGCTATGAACACCACCATTTGCAGGAGCGTGATGACAATGTTGATTTCCATCACCAGCATCTGTAACTAAAACGCAGTAGTCATAGCCTACTTCGGCCATCTCCATGCACATTTCTTCAGTTGAATCTAAGAATTCATCTATTGATATCTCTGATGGTTGTTTAAGTACAGAAACACCAACATCGTTCCAAACATCAATTTCTGAAGAGTCTAAATCTAAATCTAAACCTAGTTCGTTAGCAATTGCTCCTAAGTCTTCAATATCATTATAGTTTATATTTCCAGTAGGATCATTAGGATTAATAATTCCAGTATTATCTGGATCATTTATACCACCTGGATCATTATCTCCTATCTCCGTTCCTATTAAGGCTGCTCTAATAGCAATTTCTTGTTTCCTTATTGCTTCGTAATCTTTTCTTGAATGCATTAGAGTACCTTCTTCATGGTCATTTTTATCAAGTACCCTTAAAGGATATCCATATGAACCTATTGAAGGAACAGGGAATTCCAATAGTCTTGGAACAGCTTCTGTTAATTCTTCTTTAGAGAAGAATCCAAGTTCTACTATCAATTCCTTGAAATCTCTATAAATATAGTCTGCATCCAATGTATGTGTATTCTCTAACATACTAAATGCATTTAATGAATCTTGATTTAAGAATACATTTCCTGATACATCTGCAACTTTTACTGTAGTTGGAGTAGCGCCATTACCTGGATCATACGTAATTTCTTTTTCTAACAATGTATTTAATTCATTATCTGAAATATCAACGACTTTTAATGATTCTCCAGATGAATTTCTTCTTGTATTTAAAGCTCCATAAGGAATATTATATTTTTCTCTTAGCTGAGTAATTTGTTCAGCTCTATCTACATTACCATTATATGCAAAATATCTATTCTTCGTGAACATCTTCTTAATAACTGGGTTAGTAACAGTTCTAACGCCATCGCCAACTTGAGTAACAGATTGTATTTCCATTTGTGAATATAGTTTATCCATTACTTGTCTTAAGATTTCGTCATCTCCAGCTTGTTCATTAATTTGTTCTGGTGTAAATAGCTTTTCTTGTGAGACATTTTTGTTTGTCTCAGTATCATAAGCCATGTAAATCTCACCATTCTTTGTCCAATACAAATCTTCCATTGTCTCGTCATTTACAGTTAATGTTTTAGCTTTCTTAGCAACTTGTAACTTAGTTAAATATGGTGAATCCTCATTTGGATCATAATCATCTTTTCCATTTATAGCATCAACATCTTTTTGCGTTCCTAAAAATACGTCTCCAAATGAACCATCATCATTTATTTCATACAATTTATAATTACCTATCAATTCTGTATGACCATCTAAATCAGGATCGCCTTCTTCCCACATTTCATATTCTGTCCAACGTTCCTTTAGCATTGCTTCTGCTTCATAGTCATATTTTACGAATTGTAATTTACTAGCATTTTGAGGTGTTATTACAAAGTAAACATCTCTATACCAATGATCTGTAACGCTTTCAATGTATGGGAATTTTGTTGTAAATGGGAATGTTGTATTATCGTTCATGTAATATAATACGTCTTTAATGTATTCTTTACATTCAGCACATAGGCTTGTGATAACTTCTTCTTCTTTAACATTTCCTATTTCTTCATTTGTTAGTTTTCTTTTAACAACGTTATTATTTTCATCTCTAACTTCAACATAGTCACATTCTTCAGTAGTTGGAGTACCTCCTTCTTCTGCAGGTGGTATCTCAACTTCACCATGTTGAACAATGTATATCATTCCATTAACTTCTAGTACTTTTGTTTTCTCAACAGTACATCCACAAGAATCAGGATGTCCAGGAGGAACAACACCTAAATTAATTGCTGTTTGTGCCTCACTCGCTGTTACGTTTGTGTTATTTAATGAATTGATAATTCTTGTCAAAATATTTCCGCCTTCAAAACCATTAACAGCTTTTTGAAGTTCTTGATTTGATACGTCTCCTCTATCACCTCTATATACAGCGCTAACTTGTGTCTCGCCACTATCATGTAATAATATATTAACTCTTGTATCGAAAGATTGTGCCATATCATATGCTAAGTCAGGCATTAATGTAGCAGAATGAATAGCTAACAAGAAATCAATTGGCATACCATATCTACCTGTCCAACCATCCAAATCATATTCAATCGTATTTGAGAAAATTAAACCAGTTTTAATCTTTAATGTTTTAGCTTCAGAATCAATTTTTATACTTCCTATATCAAGTTTAGAATATGAACTACCTCTTGCGCCAATAGTACCACTATCATTGTACAATGTAATCATACCTCTTCTACTATCCAAATCATCAGCAAAAATACCCTTAATGTGGTGGAATAAAGCAGAAAATGGATTCTTAGCTGTAACGTTATAGTTACTTATCGTATATACATAGTTATCAGAAACAATGTACTGACGAATAAAATCACTTACGCCTGCAACTATTAGTCCAGAAGAACTTCCTCTAAATACTCCTAAGTCTTCATCATACTCTACTTGATCATCTTCCATCATCTCTTCATGAGTTATATCTTCACCATCATACATAACCTTTGTAGTTGAAACAGCATCTCCCTGATTCAAATAATGAGTTAAGAAACCGTGTCCTTTTAAGCTATAACCCATCTGTTCAACATAGTCCATGATTTCATAAACTTGTCTATTTTCAATTTGTTCAGTTTCATCTTCACCCCAAAAAGAGCACCATGCATTGCCTGCTGCTTTTATCAAGTTCTTTAATTTGCTCATAACCATACCTGGCATAGTAACGAAAAACATTGCTATACCAATAAGCACAATAAGTGCAATAATTATTATCGCTGCCCAAAAAATAACATGAGACAATGCCAGCATAGCACCTTTTTTGACGGCCGCTTCGCCAGCTTTTTTTGCAGCTTTTTCGGTTATTTTCTTTACGCCTTTATTAGCTGTATTTCTTACAACTCCAGAACCATTGTTTTGAGCTAAAGATTGGCTGTTTTGTCCTTCGTTTTGCTCCATTTCTTCATTTGAAGAAACGTTTTCTTGATTATCATCATTCATACTAATAACCTCACTAATTTCTCTGTTAAACCCATATATATTAATTATAACATTTCTACGTTTTTAATTCAATAAATTTATAGTGAAGATGTTCAAAAAAACATTGAAAATCAAAAAAAATTCGGATATATTAATCCGAATTTTTCATAAATTTTTCAACTATATATTTACTTGTTAAATGATAATATTCTAATAACTCACCTGCTGATCCAGATTTTCCAAATTCATCATTTATTCCCATTCTTTCAAGCTTGCATGGGAAGCTGTCTGTAAGCACTTCTGATACTGCTGTTCCAAGACCACCAATAATATTATGCTCTTCTATAGAAATTAATTTTTTAGTTTCTTTAGCACACTTAATAATAGTTTCTTTATCTATTGGTTTAATCGAATACATATCAACTACTCTTATATTTATACCCTTATTTTTTAGTTCTTCTTGTGCAAGTATTGCTTCTGCAACAACCATTCCATGTGCAAAAACTGTTCCATCTGTTCCATCTCCAAATGTATATGATTTACCCACTTCAAAAGATTGTCCTTCTTCATAAATAATAGGAGTAGCAGCTCTTCCAAATCTTATATAAACAGGTCCTTCAATTTTACTTGCTTCTTTTACCATCCATTTTGCTTGAATATCATCTGACGGAGAAAGAACAGTCATGTTAGGTAGGCCTCTCATCAAATTAATGTCTTCCAACATTTGATGAGTTGCTCCATCTTCTCCAACAGTAATACCTGCATGAGTTGCGCATATCTTAACATTTAAATTTGGATAACAAATACTATTTCTTATTTGATCATATGCTCTACCTGTTGCAAACACTGCAAAAGTACTTGCAAACGGAATCATGCCACATGTTGCAAATCCAGCAGCCGTAGCAATCATATCTTGTTCTGAAATACCCATATCAAAAAATCTATTTGGGAATTCTTTTTTAAATCCACTTGTTTTTGTTGCTCCCGCTAAATCAGCATCTAAAACCACAACTTTTTCATTCTCTTTTCCAAGTTCGACTAAAGCTTCACCATAACTTTGTCTTGTAGCTTTTTTATTATTAATATCCATATTTACCTCCTACTTTAAGTCATTCAAGGCAATGCTGTATTCTTCATCATTAGGGGCTTTTCCATGCCATCCAACTTGATTTTCCATAAAAGAAACACCTTTTCCTTTAGTAGTCTTTGCTATAATAGCGGTAGGTTTTCCTTTTGTTTCCCTTGCTTTTTCTAAAGCATCTATTATTTGATTGTAGTCATGCCCATCAATTACAATAGTGTTAAATCCAAAACTCTCAAACTTTTTATCTATAGGATAAGGGCTCATAACATCTTCAATGGTACCATCTATTTGAAGATTATTATTATCTACAAAAATACATAGATTATCTAATTTATAATGACTTGAAGACATTGCGGCCTCCCAAACTTGTCCTTCTTGTATTTCACCATCTCCTAAAATAGCATATACTCTATAATCCTTATTATTTAGTTTTCCACTCATTGCCATTCCATTTGCACATGATAGACCTTGTCCAAGCGATCCAGATGACATATCTACACCATTTGTGTGTTTCATATCAGGATGTCCTTGCAAATAACCATTAAGTTTTCTAAATCCATTTAAATCTTCTTTTGGGAAGAAACCTTTTTCTGCTAAAGTTGCATATAAAGCAGGAGAACAATGTCCTTTTGATAATACCAATCTATCTCTATCTTCCATTTTTGGATTCTTTGGATCTATGTTCATTTCATAGAAATATAATGTTACTAATATTTCTACTATAGAAAGAGAACCACCTGGATGTCCAGACTTAGCTGAATGCACCATTTCTACAATATTTCTTCTGATTTCTTTTGCTTTTTCTTCAAAATCTTTAATATCAATATTATTTCTCATTTCAACCTCCTTTTTATAAAGTCATTTTCATTATATTATAAATAATTTAATTATTCTTTATTTTCATAAAAATTTCACAAAAAAAGCAAGATGCTTATGCATCTTACTTTTATTTTCTCTTATATATTACAAAACTAATATCATCATATACTGCTTCCCACTTATCATCGCTTTTTATGTAATTATATGGCATTTGTTGTGCTTTTTGAAGAACAACATAATCAATACCATATTTATCAAATATCACATTATAGTTTACTCTTCCTCCAGCAATACTATAGTAATCTTCCAAAACTGTTGTATCTTCATTAAATGCCGGTGTGAATAATTCCGCTCTCGAATCCAAAAATACTGGTATTCCTCTAAACTCTAAGTAACTACCATAATTATAATCTGTATATATGTGTGCATTTTTGTAATCCACATTTTGAATCAAATAATTTGCGACATCTACAGGATATTCTTCATATGGAACATATTCTGAATTTAATTTTGTTACTATTATATTCGTTGAATATGTAATTATATAAATAATTATTAATACTCCGATAGTGCCAATAATCTTTTTGCTTTTCTTACTTAATTTCACTTCTCCAACATAATCTCTAAAGTGATCGCAGTATACTCTAAACAAACAAATTGTTGAGAATAAATAGAAATAGTAAATTCCCCTGCTTGCTTTAAACGTAACGATAGAATAGCCCACTATATAAAGCAAGTCCGTTATTCTTATTTTAGTTTTTGAAAATACCAAAATAATGAATAAAGATGATAAAGAAACTGTAAATAATATATCATCAAAGAAGTTTACTGGTTCCATTTCTGAAATATGCTTTTCACCTTGCATTGTTTTATATGAATATGTTAAAAGATTTAAATTATTTGGTGTAAACAAACCAATCAGTACAAATGCAATGATAGGTATTATTAACAGCGCAATTTTTCTATTTTCAACAATTAATTTGCCTTCAAAGTTAAGCTTTTTAATCTTTGATAATATGTATTCTGCAATATACGGAACAAAGAAACTAATTGTCATTACATAGATTGATCCATGCATATAAGCAATTATTGGCATAACAAGTATTGTTATGAACAGATATCTTTTTTTATAAGTTTCAAAGTACTTTTGTATTGCATAAAACTCTATAAGGAACATAAAAAATGAGATTAATTGTCCTCTAGCTGTATATGAATGCCTCGTAAAAAATCCTACTATTATTGAGTAAAAAAACGCAGCATATAAACTACCTGAAATTTTGTATGTTATGTAGAAATAGAATAGCATTTCTAAACAACCAATAATCAGTACCATTAAGCTTATTCCTAATTCCCCTGAAGCATTATAGATATGTGCACAAAAATAATCAAAAAGCCACCTTGGATTTTTAAACTCTAATCCTTCGTGAAATACCAACTCTTCTTCGTTAGTTAATCCTTTTTCTATGATCTTTTCACCTAATGCAATATCAAAAAAAGTATCATTTTGAAATGCTTTAGGTATCATAGCAACAATATATACAATTAATATTATGCTTAAAATCGCGAATTTAACTTTTCTATTCATTTTTTCCTCGTTCTTAATATATTATAGCTCTTGTAGAGATTAAACTATACTCGTCAAAGTAAGTTTCTTGAGAAGATACCAAAGAATATCTTGACCATTTTTCTATGTCTTCGATATAACCAAATCCCCTTACTATTCGATTTCCATAGCAAACTTCTTGGGTAACTTCCATAATATTATCAGTAAAATCATAAATGTTATTAATAGATTCTCTTCCTGTCTTAATATCTTCCTCGTTTTTGTCATACTTATATATTTTAAATTCTGGATTTTTTAAAATCCAAGATAATGTTGTGTCGTAAGCGTATGAATTTATTAGCTCACAATTAATATTGTCATACATTTTTTTCATTTTTTCTTCAAAGTCTTTTTTAGTTAGTTCTACAGGTATTTCTTTATTAGCTTTTGACACTAAATTACCATTTTCTTCCGTGCCTAACTCATATCTAGAAATATAAAAACCGCCATTTTCCAATGCACTTTTTATAAAATCCTCATATTTTTCATTATAAGTGGTGTTATAACTTAAATCTATATCGCTACATAATTCTGTAAAGTTTCTTCTTTCAAGTTTAGGAATATCACTACTTTCCTTGTTTGTACAAGGTACCCACACAAATTCATTTCCATCTTTATCTGTTATCACATATCCTTCCTGAACACTACCTTCTTTATATGTGAAACCATCCGGAATATATGGATTTAAGCTATCTGATTGATATTCTTTGCTAATCATTTCGTTATAATAATTACTTTCTTCATAAATCTTTCTATCAGACTCTTCAAACATTATTTGATTTATTTTTGCACCTTTTAAGTTAGTAATTCCATTTTTGGTTTTTATTATATTGTCTATAATTCCAATTATTATAACAATAGCAATTGCAATTATTAATATATAAAACAATAATCTTATTATTTTGTTCTTCTTAAGTGAACCGATAAGTTCCCTTACACTTTCTATACTATTTATAATTATAATTATAAGTGCACATAATACAACTGCACTTAATATTACTATTTCTCCCATTTTATGCACTCCTTTTAAACATTTTCATTTTATCAATAATGGAAACGCTAGTCAATAAAGATTAAGCTATAATAATATAGGCCAAAAAAGACAATGTGCGTAGTGCACATTGTCTCATTTTATTAATTATCGTTATTCTTTTTTATTGTTTAAGTCTCTTGCTATTTTATAAGTTCTTATTACTAATCCTAATCCTGCTGCTAGTAATACAACCATTACAATATAATCGAAGTATGTAGTTGTTGTAAACATTATTCTAATACTTAACATTATTGATGCAATAATAAATACTGATCCTGCTAAAGTAAGTATTTTAGCAAGTAATGATTTAGGATTATTCATCAACCATATAATACCTGCCATTAATGGAATAACAACTATTCCTGATGAAATTGTAATTCCTCCGATTGTAAATCCAAAATGATTTGAATAAACTACAGCCTTACTTAGTAAGAAAAATACTCCTGCAGCCATCATTAGTAATCCCACATAAAACTCAATAAAGTCTGATGCTTTCTTCTTGTTTTCGTCCATATCTTTTGTCCCCCTACACTAAAATGGAAAAATACCCAATAAATATCCTTTAGGCATATACCATATTATTAATCCTGCTGCAATTGCATATCCCCACCAAGGAACTGAATTGCACATATCTATAAACCATACCCAAATATTTCTTGCTGACCCTTTTACGTAATTAACATCTACTAAGTCACCTAATCTTCTTCCAAATATTCTAAAGTCTCTAATATCCATTCCAAAGAAGTCTGACAAGTCGATTTCATATCCGAAAATGGTTAATATATTTGATCTATCTGGGACTTCATCATCAGTTAAAATTGAAACTTTATAACCAGCAATTTCTTTTCCTTTAAACTTTACTTGATAATCCTTTGTTCCACCAGGTTCTATATCAGTAATTTTAACATACTTAGTCATTGCATGATTTCCTCTTTTACTGAACAAATCTATTTTTAAAGTTCCCAAATCAGTAGAGCTTGATGAGTTATTTTTGATTCTAAAATTTAAATAACCATTTACGTTTGTAGCTCTAGCATCAACATCTTCTATTGCAACATTATATGCACTTGATGGAATGGTTTGCCCATTCATTTTTTTATACATACCCATTACCAATCCATCTTCCATTACTTCGGAGATGAATATAAAGCCAATAATGGCCAAGGCATATAACAAGAACGTTTTCATTCTAGCCATATAAATTATTCCCCTTTTTCTTTTTATATAACATATTCATTATACTATAAATAGCCTAAAAAGTAAATAATTCTCTCTAAAAAAGTAGCTGTTATGTAAACTATATTTCTACTTTTATTTCTTTGTTCATATATAGTGAATATATATATACTTCATTAACTTCGATATTTAATCCTTCTTCTAATGCTTTTTTATAAATTTCCAATTGTTTTTGATATTTTCTTACTAACTCACTTTCATCATTACCTTCAACATAATCTGTTTTGTAATCGACTAATATAGCTTTGTTATCTGCAGAAATTCCATAAAGATCTATAATACCTTGGACCAATATTGTTTCATCATTTGCTTCATCATACAGAATATTTGCTGGAAGCTTAATACAAAATGCTTTTTCTTTTTCTATCTTAGTGCAATTTCTTATTTTTTTAGCTAAATTAGACTGTAATAAAGCGTTAATTTTATGCATGTTAATTACTTTAGCTTCCTCTTCAGATAGTACTTTTTTCATAATAAGCTCATCTTTTAGTTTCAAAAGTTTATTAAAGTCATATTCTTGCTTAAAATCAATATTTTGTAAATATAAGTGAGTAATTGTTCCTCTTTTTGCACCAGAAATTGGAATATTATCCTCCATAAAATCCGGTGAAATATCTAACAAATCAGTGCCATTACCAGTTAGTTCATCTATATTAACCCCTTGTTCTTCTGAGTTAAGTACGGCTTGTTTTACCTTGCTAACTGTACTTTTTATTGGTAATTTCATAATAAACTGATTTGGATAAATCCATGAAAACTTTTCATCATAGTTTTCAATATTAACATTTTTAGAAAAATCTATATCTCTTTCTAATACTTCCTCTTTTTCTTCAACAGTCACAACGCTTTGAGCATCATAAATATTCAAGTCTACTTCTTTTCTTAATTTATCATTACTCATATAAACCAATTTTATCCAGTCTAAATAAGTTACAAACTTTTTAAGTAGAATAGGATGAATTTTTCCGTTATCATTTTTATAAATAGATAATTCCTTTAATCTATTCTTCTCATCTTTTTCGTAATTTGTAGTAACTCCTGTTATTATTAGTTTTTCTTTAGCACGAGTAAGTGCAACATATAATATTCTCATTTCCTCAGAAATAGCTTCATCTTTCATTACGATTCTTAATGCGTCTTTTGCTGAAGTTGAATATTCAACCATCTTTTCATAATTGATATACTGTGGTCCAATACCATATTCTTGATGTAACAAAAGACTATCAGATAAATCCTGTAAATTGACCTTTTTGTGGCAACTAGCAAGAAATACAATAGGAAATTCCAAACCTTTAGATTTATGGATGCTCATAATTCTAACAACATTTTCATTTTCTCCAATAATCTTAGCTTGTGACATGTCTGAATTATTATTTTTCAATTTTTCTACAAATCTAATAAAGTCAAATAATCCTTTAAAACTTGTTTTTTCATAGTCTTTTGCTCTTTCAAAAAGCATTTTTAGATTTGCTTGTCTCAACAATCCATTTGGCATTAATCCTACGAATGTATAAAAACCAGTGTCTATATATAATTTCCATATAAATTCAGCCAATGATAAATAATCGCATTCTTTTTTCCACTTTTCAACTTGCTCTATAAACTCTGACACTTTAATTCTTAATTCTTCGTTCTGGCAATTATCTCTACATTCAATCATACTTTCATAAAATGCTGCGTCCCTTTTACATAATCGAATTTCGACGATTTCATTATCGGTAAATTTGCCAATTTCTGATCTTAAAACACTTACTAAACTAATATCATCAATTGGATTATCGATGATTCTAAGCAAATTAATAATAGTTTGAATTTCAAAAGAATCTATATATTCAGCAGAATTATCTGAAAACACCGGAATGTTATTATTGATAAGTTCCGTTTCAAAAATTGGAGCTGTCGTTTTAGTTGACCTTAATAATATTACGATATCTCTATACTCGATTGGTCTATAACCTGTTTTTCTATCCTTAATAAGCTTCTTTGAATCAATTAATTCTTTTATCTTTTTAACAATAAATTTTGCTTCAATTTCAGATTTTTCATACACTTCTAAAGTTTCTTCAACGCTATCCTCTGTTGCATCATCTTCTAAATCACTCGTCTTCCAAATGTTTTCTTGTTCTTCCTTTTTCATGTTGATTATATCTATTTCTGACTTTGAAACAGAATCTTCTCTATCCTCATAATCAGCACCTAGGTTTAAATACTCGTTTTCGTTGTAATCTATATCTCCCAAGTCTTTACTCATAATGTTTTCAAAAATTGTATTAGTAATTTTTAAGATATTATCTCTACTTCTAAAGTTCTTAAATAATTGAATTTTCAATCCATATTCATTTCCATCCAAAGAGTATTTTTCATATTTATCTATAAAAAGATCTGGACAAGCCTGACGAAACTTATAAATACTTTGCTTTACATCTCCAACCATAAATATGTTTCTTCCTCTAGAGACTAATTTCAAAATATTTTCTTGAACCTGGTTAGAATCTTGATACTCATCAATAGCTATTTCTACATATTTATCTTGATATCTTTTCGCAACATCTGTTGGAACTATATTTTCTCCTTCTCGTTTTCCCAATATTTCAAGTGCAAAATGTTCAATATCATTGAAATCAATAATATTCTTTTCTCTTTTTTTCTTTTTGAATTCTTTATCATACACGAAAATTGTATTCTTTAATATCTCAAGGATATCATACATTTCCATTATATCTTCATATGCTGATTGTGAATTATATACTAGTATTTTTTTAGCTTTGTTCATAAGTTTTTTCTTAATAGCATCTCTAGCATCTTTAACCTCTTCTTGAATAGCTATAGGTCCATTCTTGTCAGAAGCCCATTTTTTCCAATCAAATGAATTTAGATTTTCATAAGCTGCATCCCAAGAATTTTCTAAAGAATCATAAAAACATTTTAATTCATTCAAATCTGACTCAATAGTTGCATTAACTTTCTCAAGCTCTGGATATGTAATAATCCTTTTTCTAATTTCTTTAAAAGAATTAATGCTATCCATAACATCTTCTTTTAAATCTTTTACTAGAATTTTACCCCATAATGATTTTGCAAAATCTTCATCTTCATTTTCTAGACTAAAAACTTTTACTTTTTCTTCTAACCATTCATTTGGATATGGAGAGCTTTGCATAAACTTATAAATATTTAAAATAAGTTCTTTTAGTGGATCATCTCCTCTATAATTAGTATACGTATTGATTAATTTAATAAAATTTTCATCCTCATTTTCATAAAAAGAATCAAAAACATCCTCTAAAACTTCTTGTTTTAACATTTCTATTTCTTGTTCGTCTGCTATCCTAAAGTTTGCTGGCATATTAATTTGAAAGAAATTATTTCTTATTACTTCTAAACAGAATGAGTGAATTGTACAAATATTTGCTTTTCCAAGCAAAACTATCTGTCTTTGAAGTCCTGTATCATCTGGATTTTCATCTAATTTCTTATATATCGCTTCAAGGACTCTTTCGCGCATTTCTGATGCCGCAGCATTTGTGAATGTTACAACCAATAATTTATCAATATCTATTTGATCTTTGATTATTTTTTGAATAATACGCTCGACTAAAACTGCTGTTTTTCCTGATCCCGCAGCAGCAGCAACTAAAATATTCGAATCTTTTTTATAAATTGCATCTTTTTGTTCTTGTGTCCAATCCATATTTTTCTTCCTTATATTTTTCTATAAGTATAATATTATATTTTCGATAAATAATCTACTCTTTTTTCCACAATCTTTGTGCATTTTGTGTAAAAAAAGAGATAACTTTAAAAGTTATCTCCTAATAAAAATCTTCTATTCTTCGCCTTGGCCTTCACTTGTTTGTGAACCATCACTACCACTTCCAGTATCACTACCATTTGAATTATTAGATCCATTATCCACATTTGTTGATGAATCTGTGTTTGTATTAGTATTAGCATTTGTATTTGAGTTTGTATTGGTATTAGTATTTGTGCTTGTGTTAGTATTCGTATTAGTACTTGTGTTAGTGTTAGTATTAGTATTTGAATTGCTATTTGTGTTTGTATTAGTACTTGTATTTGTGTTTGTGTTGGTGTTGGTGTTGGTATTTGTATTCGTGTTTGTATTAGTATTTGTACTTGTATTAGTATTCGTGTTAGAACTTGTATTAGTGTTTGTGCTAGTATTTGTACTTGTATTTGTATTAGTGTTTGTACTTGTATTGTTTCCTGTATTAGTATTTTGCGTTCCCTTAGGAATGATTGCTTCATCCTCTTTCTTACAATTCTTGCAAACTCTATGTTTTAATCCGTCCTTTGTTTCTGTAGCTTCCTCATCAATTATCCATTCACCATAAGCATGTGTTGTTAATTTCGGAATTTCTATCTCTTTTGATTCAGAACATTCTTTACATCTAACTACCTTATATCCCGCTTTCAAACATGTAGCTGCCTCTTGTTTTATGATTGTTCCATTTTCAAAATCATGTGTATGTTTTGGTTTTGCAGCACTTCCATATCCGAAGTACGCTATGTTCATATCTACAGGACCACTAATTCCTGGTACAGATCCTTTTGAAGTTCTTTGCCACATTTGATAGCTTCCTGTATAGTCTGTTTGTGAAGTATAATGTGCAAGCCAGAATTTATATGGTAATCTTGATTTTTGAAATCTAGATGTGATATCACTCTTATTCGCATACATCATTGTTCCAAATCCTTGTGAACCAACATAATTTAAGAATGCTATAGCATTATTAGTTGCTTGTGCTCCAGAAATACTAGCTGTTCTGTGCATTCCAAACTCTTCAAAGTCATATGCGACAGGATAAGTAATAGCATATGATTTTATTTTATCTACTGTCCATGCAGCTTCTTGTATTGCTTCTTCTTCATTTCTAGCAGTTGAATAGAAATAAATACCAACTTTAATTCCGTTAGCAACTGCACCATTTATGTTTTGTCTAAAGTATGCATCTTCCTTGATATTACCTTCAGCAGCATATCCTCTAAATCCAACTCTTATCATAGCAAATTGAACTCCAGATGCAGCAACTTGAGACCAATTAATTTTTCCTTGCCATTGAGATACATCTATTCCGACGTATTGACCATCATTTTCAAATGTTGCTACTGTTGCAGCCTCACCACCAGATTTTTGTCTTTGTCCGTCTTCTGAGTCTTTAACTGCAGCAACTTTTCTTTTTGGAATAACAACTTCCTTGTCTTTATATTTTACAGTTTTCTCTTGATCTTCAGCTGAAGTTGGAAGTAAACTTTCGTCAATTGTAGTATCAGGAACCACCTGAATAACTTCCTCTTTTACTTCTATTGCAACTTCCTCTTTCATTCCTTTGTTCTTTGTTTCAACATTTAACTTTGCGACCTCGCTAGTTCCACCTAGTTGAGTATATGCATACACTCCAACTGCTGAAACAAAAATCATTGTCAAAACTGCAATTAAAATAATTTTCCCTTTTAATGACATCATATCAACTCCTTATCACATTTTATTATATTATATGAAGCCTTGTACTTCAAGAAATGTACGTTTTTTTTATAAAAAAGAAACATTCTAGTAATATATCTACTAGAATGTTTCAATTATATTTATTATTTTCTTAATTCTGCTTTAAAATTCTTTTCTAATGCTTCAACTATTTTATCCACTATTGGAAGAACTTCTTCATCAGTTAATGTTTTATCATTTGATCCAAATGTTAATGAATAAGCTATACTTCTCTTATCTCCTAAGATTGCATTTTCATATACGTCAAATACTTCGTAATTTACAAGTAAGTTTCCTCCTGCTTTCTTAATAGCTTTAGATATTTCATCACTTGATACATCTTTATTTATTAATACTGCTATATCTTTCTTTATCGTTGGATAAATTGAAATATCTTTGAATTTCATTTTTCCAACTTTCTTAGCTAATAGTTTAGAAAGGTTAATTTCCATTACATAAACGTTCTCTTTAGAGATTGTTGGATGTACTCTACCAACTATTCCAACTACGTCACCATTAACATTTATTTCTGCAACTTGACCTGGATGGAATTCAGCAATCTCTTCTTTAGGAAGAACAAAGCTATATCTTCCGCCATATCCTAGGTAATCTAGCATTTCTTCTGCAACACCTTTAATAATATAGAAATCGACTTCTTTTTTATGCCCTATTCCTAAATAATAATCTCCTGTCATTAATGCACATAATTTCTTGTCTTCACCATATACATCTTCTTTTTTGTAGAATCCTTTTCCTACCTCAAATATTGAAACATCTTTTATATAATGAGATTTATTATATTCATAAATCTTGTATAATGAAGGAATTAAGCTATATCTTAATACATTTCTTTCTTCAGTCATTGGATCTAATAATCTTAATTCTTCAAATGAATCTCTTGTGTATTTGTGTACTTCCTTATCGTTAATTAAAACATAAGATAATGTTTCATTTAATCCTAAATTCAACATTTTATTTCTAATTTCTCTTTCTGTTTTATCAACATATCCCATTTTCATTGGAACAACAGGAAGTTTTCCTTGAATATTATCTACTCCATAAATTCTTCCAACTTCTTCAATTAAGTCTTCTTTTATTGAAATATCTATTCTTCTTGTTGGAACAGTTACTTTAATAGTTTCTTTATCTACTTCATATTTGAATCCTAGTTTTCTAAAACATTCTGTAGCATCATCAGTTGAAATTGAAGTACCTAATAAATCATTAATATCTTTTACTGTTATATCAATTTCTTTTTCTTCTTTATTAGCTTTATCGTATTCAACTCTACCTGTTTGTACAGTTCCGTCAGCATATTCAGCTAATAATTTAGCTGCTCTTTCTATAGCCATATATGTTCTATTTGGATCTAAACCTTTTTCGAATCTATTACTTGCTTCACTTCTAACAATTTTCTTTGAAGTTTTTCTTACTCTAACAGAATCAAAAATAGCTGCTTCAATTAAAACATTTTTTGTATCTTCTTCTATTTCTGTGTCATATCCACCCATAACACCTGCTAAGCCTATTGCTCTTTTTCCATCAGAAATAACTATATCTGTATCTTCAAGTATTCTTTCTTGACCATCTAATGTTTTTAATTTTTCGCCATTTTCTGCCATTCTAGTTTCAATGCAATCATCTAATTTATCTGCATCATAAAAATGTAAAGGTTGACCTAGTTCTAACATAACATAGTTACTAATATCTACTACATTATTAATTGGTCTAATTCCTGAAGCAATAAGTCTATTTTTTATAAAATCTGGACTTTCTTTTATGGTTACATTATTTACTCTTCTTGCTAAGAATAAGCTACAGTTATCTGTCTTAACATTAATCTTAAATGATTTATTTAAATCTTCGCCAGATTCATTTAATTTTAAATCAACATCTTTTACTTTTTTATCATATATAGCTCCAACCTCATAAGCCATTCCCAAAACGCTTAACAAGTCTCCACGATTTGCTGTTAAATCAAAATCAATTATTTCGTCATCTAATTTTAAATACTCAACTGGATCTTTTCCAACAGGAGCGTCATCTGGTAATATATGAATACCATTTTTATCTTCTTCAGATAAATACTTCTTGTCTATTCCAATCTCATAAAGTGCACAAATCATACCATTTGATTCTTCGCCTCTAATGTTTGATTTTTTTATTACAATTCCTCCTGGAAGTTCAGCTCCATTTTGAGCTACAATAACCTTTATCCCAGCTTTAACATTTGGCGCACCACAAACTATACTTAATACCTCATTTCCAACATCAACTTTACAGCAGTGTAGGTGATCAGAATCAGGATGATTAACACATTCTAATACTTTTCCTATTATTAACTTAGTTGCAGGTATTAGTTTTAATGCTTCGTCATATTCACTTCCAACTCTTGTCATGTCTTCTGCAATTTGGTTTAAATCAGCATCAACATCAACATAATCTTTCAAAAAATTTATACTTAATCTCATTTTCTTATTCCTCTCTTTTCAAATATTTCGATATCTATATTAATTTTCATCTTTTCTATCAAATTGTTTTAAGAATCTTACATCGTTTGTATATAAATATCTCATATCTGTGATTCCGTATTTAAACATTGCTAATCTATCAATTCCAGTACCAAACGCAAATCCTGAATATTTTTCTGGATCATACCCATTCATTTTTAGTACATTTGGATGAACCATACCAGCACCTAAAACTTCTATCCATCCTGTCTTTTTACATAATGGGCATCCTTTACCACCACATTTGAAACATGTAACATCAACTTCATATGATGGTTCTGTAAATGGGAAATAACTTGGTCTAAATCTTAGTTCTGTTTTTTCTCCAAGCATATGTCTCATAAATACTTCTAATGTTCCTTTAAGATCAGCTAAAGAAGTTTTATTTTCTTTTTTATCTATTACTAATCCTTCAACTTGATTAAATTGGTGAGAGTGAGTTGCATCATCTTCTCTTCTATAAGTCTTTCCTGTACAAATCATTCTAATTGGTGATTTATCTTCATTTGCTATCATTGTTCTTGCTTGAACAGCAGATGTTTGTGTTCTTAATAAGTATTCACTAGTTATATAGAAACTATCTTGCATATCTCTTGCAGGATGACCTTCTGGAAGATTTAATCTTTCAAAACAATATTCATCCGTTTCTAATTCTGGACCTTCAACAACATCATATCCCATAGAAACAAATAAATCTTGAATTTCCTCTATTACTCTATTTATTGGATGCTTACTTCCTCTAGTTGTCTTTGTACCTGGTAAAGTAATATCAATTTTTTCATTCTTTAATTTTTGATTTAAAGTTTTTTCTTTTAATACTTTTTCTGCTTCACTTAATCTAGTTTCGATTTCCGTTCTAACTTCATTTACCAAACTTCCTACTTTAGGTCTTTCTTCTGCAGTTAAAGCTCCTAAACCTTTTAGCATTGTAGAAAGTTCACTTTTCTTTCCTAAAAGTTTAACTTTAAGATCTTGTAATTCTTGCATATTTTGAATGTTTTCAATTTTTTCTCTTGCTTGTTTTCTAATCTCATCAATTTCCTCTTTCATGATTTTCTCCTCTCAAATATAAATAAAAAAGTCGCCCTACAAAAGGACGACTATAATTAGCGTGTTACCACCTTAAATTCATTAATTATAAAAATTAACCTCATTATAGCTATAACGGAGCCACCGTTCAAACCTACTACAATTTCAATTTGAAACCTTAAAAGTGAAATTTCAATATATGAGCTTTTAGCAAACTTTCAGCGTATCATTTGCCTCTCTTTAAAAAACTTTATTCATATACCTACTTTGCTTTTTACAAACGGTTCTTTTATTAACTTTATGTATTATAACATATACCTAAAATAAAATCAAGTTTTATCTCGCGTCTCCTGTTTTTTCTTCTCTACCAGCTCTACCGATTTCTATACTCTCGACTTTTAAAGGAGACTTTGCCCTTGCTTTTTTCAGCTCTGCTACTTTCGCCTCAATATGTTTATGTTGAGGCTCATACTTACGTATTGTTCTAGTATATGTATTATGTACTCTTGTTGAAAAATCATTCTCCATGACAAATCACCCTTTCATATTAGATAAATCAGTTGAAACAAAATTGTCTATTCTATTTCTTAATGGTGCAATAATACTTGCTTCAATAATCTTTGGTGCATTAAACTTACTAACAAAAAATCTAGTAATTTTAGTGAACATCTTTGGTTTTGAGATGTTCTTAGAAATTGATCTGTTTCCAACTTCCATTGCTTCATATATAGCATTCTTCTTTTGTTCATTTAATCTATCAATTTCTGCATCTATTAATGAAATTTCTTTTTCTATTTTTGTTAAAAATTCTTCATTATTACCCTTTTGGTTTTCACTTTTGGCTACTTTTTTTGCCAAGTCCTCTTTTACATCAAAGGCTAATTCATTACCATCTACAAGATGTGCCAAGTTTCTAACATCAATCTCTCTTTTGTCTTTTCTATCAGCTTTTAATCTTTCATAAGCCATAGTTATATTTTCTGCAACTTTATATTTTAATCCATCGTTTTCTTGAAGTCTTTTTTCAATATTAATTACATCTTTTAAATATTGTTCATTTAAAATTGAACCTACATAGTCTGCTTCTAATTCAACTTTTCTAAGAATTAATTGTTCAATTTTGCCATCATAAAAATTACTTAGTTCTTTTAGAGCTCGTTCATATTCTGACATGGTATCAGTTACCATTGTTTTTACTTGATCGTAATTTTTTGCTCCCTCTTTGAACTTCGGATTGATGTCTTTAATTCCTGCCCTGATTGCATTTAATTGAGCATCAACTTTTTCTTTTATTGTCTCATCAGATACTCTTTTTGCATATGCCCTTGAAACCATTGCATCAGCTTCAACTTTGTTCTCTGACTCATCATATAGTTTTTTAAGCGCAAGATATATATTTTCTTGTTCTTGATTCTCCAAAGTAATGCCCCCTTCACTTATTTTTCAACAATCTTCTTTGCATTTGCTAAAGCATTTTTCTTGTCTTCTTCAATCTTTTTCATTAGTATTCTCATTTCATCTATAGACATATAATCTAAGTTATAAATCTTATTTTCATACACAACAGTTCCTAATTGCATAGGCACCTCCATATATATTAATATATATTTTTTAATGTACAAAAAGTCAATAGTTTTTTAATTAGAAGTATGATTTATCTCTTTACCATTTGTTCTTACCATCTTGGTCTCGAATAATTGACCTTCATTTGTACTGTTTTCAAAGTAATAAATTACATTATTAGCCACATTTATTTTTGGGCTACCAGCTGATATTGAAACGATTTCATGAGATTTTTTTCCTTTTAAATCACATTCACATATTTTTCTATCAACTGCATTATAATAATATATTCTCTTACTTGTTACGTTATATATTTCATTATTTACAAATGTTGCTGCAACTTGTTTGTCAGTTCCATCTTTCTTTATTTTACATAAGCAACCTTCATCTTGATCATAGAAATATATCCATTTATTTAATATTTGTATATGATGTATTTTATAATCTTTAGTTATTTCTTTATAATCAGAACCATCTAGATTAACAGAATATAAATATCCTGTACTGTCTACTAAATAGATAACTTTATCATCTAACACAAAATCACTTACCATTGAATTTGTTATCATACTTTCTGTATTATCTTTAAGTGATATTCTTGCAATACCTGAATTTGAACTTGTTTTTGAATAGTAAACATAGTCACCGTCTATGTAAAATTTTCCAGAATTTGAACTTAACTCTGCTATTTTTGTCAAATTCTCACCATTATTTTTTACACTCTTTAAATCAATTGTACCTGTATTAGAGATAGTCGTATAGTAAACTGTATCACCAACAACAGTAATTGAATAAGGTGATTCATCTACAATTTGGTATTCCTTGTTTCCTTTAACTTTTATAAGTCCTTTTTCATCTTTATTATAAAATGTTAAAGAACCATCAAATGCTGCAATACCTCTGTTCTGTCCTAAATTACCAGAAGCAATCTCATTAGAAAATAAACTTCCACATAATTTAACGATTCCAATAATCAATAATACTGCAACTATAACTGCTATTACAATAGCAATTATTCTTTTCTTAGTAAATAAAGCTTTTTTCTCTTCCATATAAATCTCCTCTTTTGAATATATTATACATCTGTTATTTCAAATTTTTCGTTTATTACGAAAGTATATGAATTAATAACAACGATTGCTTGTTTTTCCGTTACATTACATGATACATCATATCCTGTAATTGTAAGTCCCTCAAGATTTTTGAGTGTAAACGGTTCTTCTCTTTGGATAGCATCTCCCATCATTCTAGAAACTCTATCTATTACTATAGCCCTCGCTTCATCTCGAGAAATTTTATCATCTATAACATTTGTGTTAATGTTAGCATCAATGAATGTAGTATTACCTTTCTTTTCATTAAAGACTTCTTTAATCCTATCTTTAATTGCTTGAACTGTTACCTCTACTTGATCTCCTAAATCTTCTAAAAGCATCGAATTTCCAGTTGTTAATTCTTCAATTTCCACTTCATTTTCAAATTTTGTATCGGCATCAATTGAATAAACTACTTTTCCACCATTTGTAGAATAGTTAATTAATATTGTATTAGAAAGAGCTTTTGAATCTTTAGTTCCTTCTGTTTTTATATTAGTAGATATTCTCTTATTAATCTCGTTATTCTCAATAAAATCATATGTAATGTCTATTATACTACTTGAATTATTCTTAATGTTATCTATGCTAATAGAAATACCATTACGTTTTTCTTCTTCAGCATTTTCACCCTCAACTTCTCCGGCTGTAGGATACTCTTGTTCTTCTTCGTCCAATAAATACTTAATGTAATTATTATTTCCACTATATAAATATGATATTTTTACCTTATCTTCTTGATTTGACACATATGTAAATTCTAATTCTATCGTATTATTATTAGGCAATATTATCGTAATTTTTTCTGTGTTTTGTGCATTTTTATAAATTGTAAATTTAAATTCTTCATCACCATCTAAGTTATTAATTTTAGTAATAATGTCATCTATATAATTCTTTACTTCCGGAATGGAAATTGTAGACTTTCTTCCAGTAAATAATTTTATCATTTCCATAGTGCTTTGAGGAATGCGTTTAACCTTTTTTTGAGGAGCAACCAAAACTGGTACATATGTTTCTGGAGTAATATCAAGTGATGTTTCTAAAGTATTAGTAACACCTTGGACTCCAGTAGTTACTTCTCCATTGGCACCTATTGAAATTGTTTCTACAGTAGGTTCTTGTTGCGTAGGTTCTTGTTGTGGAGGTACATCCTGAACTGATATTATTTCTGCTCCAGTTCCTCCTGGTTGTTCCTCTTCATTTCCATCACCATTTAAAACACCTGGTAATAAACCTCCTGCAGCTTCCGTATTTATTACGTCTTCCGGATTAACGGTATTTTCTTGTGTTTCTTCTACACCCTCAATCGTATAAACTAGTTCTGTATTCTCATTAATTTCTGACTCATCTTGTGGATTTATTGTTCTAATACTATCTTGCATTTCATCCACATATACCTCTGTTTCAGATAAATACTTTTTCAATAAATCGTCATCATTTTTAAGTTTTGTTAATGTTGCTATGGCTACATCTTTAAAATCTTTTCTATTTAAAGTTAGTGTGTAAGCTGTTACATCAACAGTACCAGAAGCTTTCTCTAAAGCAATGTTGTCTTGAGTAGTAAAGTTTTCTTCTGGAATCATATTAAAAATATAATCTATATATTTTTCTAAACACTTTTTCTTTTCTTCCTCTGGGAAGTCTATTTTTTCTGATTTTCTTATTTTTCGAATGTCATTCATTGAAAACTTAATTCCAAGATATTTTTCGAAATCTTCATATTTAAGTCCAACATATGATGTTACTATTTCATCAGAATATGCATATGCTGTTTGATTTTTAAGTTGAAGTTTCAAATCAAAAATTGTATTTCCTGAATAATTTAGAAAGAAATTTGTGAAATAATTTT
>Ga0247610_10000554_pt1 | contig 51087 bp, 47 predicted proteins | sample 174DNAGHGhighgp2_FD_193483 | JGI IMG/M metagenome (GOLD analysis project Ga0247610, IMG submission 193483) | Sheep rumen microbial communities from Palmerston North, Manawatu-Wanganui, New Zealand - 1742 DNA GHGhigh gp2 | ecosystem: Host-associated > Mammals > Digestive system > Stomach > Rumen...
CGCCTTGGGCACTCCGGTAGCCGTGAAACCACCCATACCCAAGACGTCACCATGTTGAATCAATTCAGCGGCTTGCTCCGCTGTCATGAAATTAAGCATAATTTATGAGTTTACGAGTTTATGAGTTGATAAGTTTATGAGTTTATCGGTGGTTGAACAAGTTAACCTGTTTAACCCATAAAACCACATATAAACCTATAAACCGATCAACTAATCAACCATCAATTATTCTGCTTTGCCGTCGGAACCGAGGACGTTGATGATCTTGTGCTTGTAGAGCTCGGTCATCAGGTCACGTGCAGGACCGCAGTACTTACGCGGATCGAACTCACCCGGTTTCTCTGCAAATACCTTACGAACGGCAGCGGTGAAAGCGAGACGGGAGTCAGAGTCGATGTTGATCTTGCAAACAGCGCTCTTGGCAGCCTTGCGGAGTTGCTCCTCAGGGATACCCACTGCGTCAGGCAGTTTGCCACCGTATTGGTTGATCATATCTACATACTCCTGCGGAACAGAAGACGAACCGTGGAGAACGATCGGGAAGCCCGGAAGTTGCTCCATGATAGCGTCGAGTACGTCAAATGCCAATGGCGGCGGAACGAGACGACCGGTCTTCGGGTCACGGGTACATTGCTCCGGAGTGAACTTATATGCGCCGTGGCTGGTACCAATGGAGATAGCCAAGCTGTCGCAACCTGTACGGGTAGCAAAATCAACTACCTCTTCGGGTTTGGTATAGTGGCTGACAGCGGACGAAACCTCATCCTCTACACCTGCGAGCACGCCGAGCTCAGCCTCAACGGTTACGTCGTATTGGTGAGCGTAGTCCACTACTTTCTTGGTGAGGGCGATATTCTCCTCATAAGGCAGAGAAGAAGCGTCGATCATCACGCTGGAGAAACCGAAGTCCACGCAGGATTTGCAGAGTTCGAAGCTGTCTCCGTGGTCGAGGTGCAAGCAGATCTGCGGGTGCTCCCAACCGAGCTCTTTAGCGTACTCAACGGCTCCTTGAGCCATGTAACGAAGCAGGGTCTGGTTAGCGTAGTTACGCGCACCTTTGGAAACCTGGAGAATAACCGGTGATTTGGTCTCAGCCGAAGCTTTGATGATCGCCTGGAGTTGCTCCATGTTGTTGAAGTTGAATGCAGGGATAGCGTAGCCTCCCTTGATTGCCTTGGCGAACATCTCACGGGTGTTCACAAGGCCTAATTCTTTGTAACTTACCATAGTAAAATAAAAATTAAAATTTTATGTTTGATGTTTTGTATTTGATATTTGACATTTTACTCTCTCCAGAACTTGGCGGCATGGTGTCCGTGGATGAGGATATGGTGGTTTGCAATCGGGTCTGTCAGGAAATACTGGCTTACGATCGGGGTCGATTGGATCCAAACCTGCGTACGGCAGAGATTGTCTTCATACTGGCATTTGGTCAGGGTCACATTGACTGCCAACAAACGTTTCATATCCCCGCTGAGTTTGACGAGGGTGTAGTCGCCGGTGGGCAATTCGCCATGAATAGCCACACCTATACCGGACTCGAAATGGGTGGCATAAGCGTAACTCTTCGTCATTTTGAGAGGGATCGTACAATGGGCGAGGAGCATCTCTCCGTCCTGCTGAATCCGTGCAGGGTTGACCATGAAGCAAGGCTCGCCTGTCAGATGTTTGCATGCCACCATCGTCAGCAAGGTCGGGATATCACTCTCGCAAGCGGCTGGAATACCTTCGTCATTGAGTTTACTGACTGCAATACAACCGGTGTTCTTGACGGTCTTGAGCAAGTCAAAGCAACGCAACGTGATACCATCTAATTGATGCGCGGCGATGATCTCTTTGATACGGGTGTAGATGAGTTCCGAACCTTTCATACCCGGGTCCACTTCGCCGAGGCTGGTAATCTCAGTAATGGGTATATCGACCAACTCCGCATTCATCTGGTTGAGGACATCCTGGTAGTTCACACTCGAAGCGATCAACCAATCGGAAGGAGCTCCGATGACGCCCAGACGAATCTTCTTATCGCTATGCAGCACTTTGGATAAGGGGTGACGGGTGAGAGAAGTTGTCTCGTTCATATCCGGGAAGATCGTATCTTTCGCATGCTGCATGATCTTGCCGATACCATTCCGTTGACGGATGAAACTGAGGATCTCCAAAGAGGCAGCCAATGAGTTACTATATCCGCTCACCAACAAATATACAGGACGCTTGAGATCAATCTTTTTGTCCTTAACAAGTTCGACGAACTGTGCCTCTGTTCCTCCGGAAAGAACGGCAACTACCTGATTTTCATTAATAAAAGAATCCGAAACCTTGAAGGGCATTCCGGTTACCTCCGTGTGGAGTTGTGAACATAGAGTGTGTAACATGGCTGTAATATTTTAGTGGTTTTATTTATTTCTATTCGTTTTAAATTCAATTTTCGCTGCAAAGATACACAAAAAAAAGCATATACGCAAGGATTTTAATAAAAATTATTAAAATATTTCTCTTTCTTTAGGATTTGGAGGATCTAAAAGTATAGTATTTTTGTCCCAAATAACTGATAGCCACGGTGACGAGGGTGATGATCATTTTGCTGGGCGTGGGATACCATCCCCAAATATCGACACATAGTTTGAGGCCGAAATAATTCACCGCCAGATTGAGTGCCACGATGAGTATATACCTCCCGAGTTGCCGCGCACTATGGAGATTCGAACTCGTAAAGGTGACATTCTTCTGCAACCAAAAACCAGTCAGTAACGTGATAGGGAAGACGATACAGAGCGAGGCGATATGCGGCGTGAGGCAAAGTTGAAAGTTGAAAGTTGAAAGTTGAAAGTACACATTCTCATGGCCGATGACGAAGTTGTAAATCAGGAAATAAAGCACCCAATCGAACACGAGGTTTCCACCACCGCAAGCGGCATAGCGGAACAATTGCTCCGAGATCCATTTCTGAAAAGGCCGATGGAAAAAATCAATTATTTTCGTTATTATTTGCGCGAGTTTATTCATATCGACTGCAAAGTTACTGCTTTTTTAGCAAATATGCAAATTTTTCAGACTTTTTTTGAACATATCGGTTTTATCTACATCTTGTGTTAAGAAAAAGTATTCGATTATTAAGAAAAAGAAAGCCTTGTTTGCGGTATTAAAACGAATATTGTAATTTTGCAGCACAAACGAAGGAGCATGTATTTTACCATCATTGACCATATTGAGATGGATCGCGAGCAACGCAGCGTGCGCAAGGACGGACAGGAGATTCACCTGACCAAACTGGAATACGGTCTCTTGGATTATCTCTCTTCCCATGCCAATCGAATCTGCACGCGGCAAGAGATCCTGGATCACGTCTGGGGCACACGTTTTCAGTATGATACCGGCACGATAGATGTGCATCTCAATGCTCTCCGGCGCAAGTTAGGATGGTCCACCAAACGCCCCATCGAAGCTCTTAGAGGGATCGGTTTCATTCTGCGGGCAGAGCGGATTTCGGAAGAGGTATCGCCCCTTTCGAAGATCGTGTACGAATGGCTTCGATGCCACGAGAACGAACTCAAGGAGCGCGGACTGACAATCCAATTGCAACTCACGCCATGGGTCAACACGCTCACTATTCCCCCCGACAGTTTGCGCAAATGGTTAGACGCCTCGCTCGAGACCCTCATCCCCAATGCGACCACCGGAACACTATGCCTTTGTTCCCGCCTTACGGTGCATCATTTCGCACTTTCGATGGAGATAAACGGCATGATTAACGAATTACGCATCCCAATTTATAGTGATTTTTGACGTTCTTAAGGATTTCTTAAGCGATATTTAAGAAAATTGTAGTACCTTTGCCGCCGTTTTGACTATGCGAGCAAAGGTATTCGTCATATTATCCCTTTTTTACACTTCTCTCTACGGGGCAGAAGTGGTAGCCGACACCGTCACCTTGCCGGATGTAGAGGTGTCGGTTTCGCGCGTGGCGATCCCCGCAACGAAGCAACAAATGCAAGTCAGCGTGGTGGATAGCAAATTGGTGGAGCAGGCACAAGTCAACACCCCCAAAGAGGTGAGCAGCCTGGTTCCCAACGTCTATACGCCCGATTACGGTTCGGCGATGACCAGCAGTATTTATATCCGAGGAATGGGTAGCCGCATCAACGAGCCGGTTATGGCGATGGTGGTGGACGGGATTCCGCTTTTGGATAAAAACATGTACGATCACGCGCTGCAAGATGTGAAGCGGATTGAGCTCTTACGAGGTCCGCAGGGCAGTTTATATGGTCGCAACTCGCCAGCCGGAGTCATGGAGATCCGTACGATCCGGCCATTGGATCTGACCACGCGCAATATACGCGGTCAAGTGAGTTACGGAACCGCGAACACGGTACGCGCACAAATGTCCTATTACGAACCGGTCAATACACGATTCGGTTTCGGCATTTCCGGACGATACGCCCGCACGGACGGGTTTTACACCAATCAATTCGATGGAAAAAGAGTGGATTACGGTCAGCAAGCCGGCGGACGAATCGTGTTGGAGGGCAGACCTTCGGACGAATGGCATGTAACCGGTAATATCTTTGCCGATTGGGTAAAGCAGGGTGCTTTTCCGTACGCGAACGTAGCTACCGGCACGATCGCTTACAATTCCCCGGGCAGCTATGAGCGATTGGCGATCATGCCTTCCTTACGAGCCGACTATCATCGTGACGGATATTGGCTGCAAATGGCGGCGAGTTATCAGTTCATGCGCGACAACATGCACATGGACAACGACTATACGACGGCGGATATCTTTACGCTGCAACAATCCCAACGCCAGCATAATGCCACTTTGGATGCGCTGCTACGCGCCCCCAAACCGTGTACCTGGTACGATTGGACGGTGGGGTTGAGTGCTTTCGCCAAAAACAACGCGATGCACGCACCGGTGATCTTCATGCGGGAAGGTATTGAGGAACTGATCTTAGGCAACGCCAACCGGGGAATCCAAACGGTTTTTCCTGATGATTCGATCTGTATCAGTAACACGACATTGCCTATCCCGAGTTCGTTCGATCTGCTCAATACAGGCGTGGCGGTGTACCATCAAAGCCATTTTCAGTTCGGTCAATGGCATATCAACGCGGGCGTGCGAGTAGATTATGAACACACGCGCATGGCGTACCTCAGCACCGCCGATGTCAACTACCGATTCACGATGATCATGAACGATTTCGAAGATGTACACACCGAGATCAAAGGTGTCCAAGCTGCCCATTATATCCAATTCCTTCCCCGCTTGGCAGTTTCCTATGAAGCCCGATGGGGAACGATCTACGGATATGCCGCAAAAGGGTACAAAGCCGGCGGATATAATCCCCAGATCTTCAGCACGATCACCCAAAACCAAGTAATGACCGATATGGCGGCAGATATGGGTATGCACCTCGATATGGCGGATCCGCGATTCTCGGATATAGCGATCACACGTTATAAACCCGAGACCGATTGGACCTTTGAGATAGGCGGACACTTCACCCCTGCAGAAGGACTCAAGATTGATGTCGATGCCTTTCATATTCAGTGCTTTGACCAACAAGTGACCATATTTCCGAACGGCAAAACCACCGGACGCATGATGGCGAACGCGGCCCATTCGCGGATTTGGGGAGCCGAGGGAGCTTTGCAATACCGTTGGACACAAGGCGCATGGCAAGGGATCATGACCGCTTCGTACGGCTTTACGGACGCACGGTTTGTTACCTTCAACGACGGAATGGGCGATTATTCCGGAAACGTCATCCCTTACGCGCCGCAACACACGGCTCATCTGCTCTGCAATGTGGATTATAACGTCGGCAAGAAATGGTTGAAACGCATCGGAATAACCCTCAAAGGCGACGGGATAGGACGTATTTATTGGAATGAACAGAACGATTGTTCGCAAGCTTTTTATGGGCTCCTTGGAGCGATGGTCAGTTTAGAATGGAAGTACGTACAACTACAACTATGGGGACGAAACCTAACCGGCACGCAGTACGACGTCTTCTATTTCCGGTCCATGGGAAACGATTTCCTGCAACGTGGCAAACCACGAGAGTTGGGAGCAAGCTTGAGATTTGAAATTTGAAAATTAACAGGTATATGAAAAAGATTCTTACATTGATTGCTTGTGCTATGATGATGGCAGCCTGCAATATCAACACGCCGGAACCACCCGTTCCTGAAGAAACGAAAGCATACGAGGCGTTCGGTACTTTGCTGATCCCCAATTCCGGGTTTACCAAAGAGCAGGTTCGTACAAAAATCATTTTGACCAACGACGAACTGCTGGACATCTATATGTTCGAGGTCAAATTCGCAACGCTTATGCCCGTCACCATCGATATGGTCATCAGCGGAGTGCCATACATTCAAAACGGGGATGAGATCCATTTTTACGGAGACAGCATCGTGCCATACGCCGGTAATAAACCATACGAGAAATACATCGTCACCGATCTCAATGGAATCATTACCGCTGATTCCATGCTCATTAATAACAACTACGGCGCGACCCCCAGCGTCTATAAAGGGGCATTGCGGCAATGAATTTCGAAGGAATCCTCTTAGGAGCCGGCGCATTCTGTTGCATCGGGCTCTTTCATCCGCTCGTCATCAAAGCCGAGTATTATTTCGGCGTACGGTCATGGTGGGCGTTTCTGATCGTGGGCATCATATCAGCTATCGGTTCGCTCTTGGTGGATAACATTTATCTCTCCATCTTCCTCGGCATTTTTGCCTTTTCCGCGTTCTGGGGCATCGGAGAGGTGTTCCACCAACGCGAACGGGTTCGTAAAGGCTGGTTTCCTAAGAATCCCAAACGCTTAGCGGATTATGAATAATTTCGGCAACGGAGATACCGAACAATAAACGCTCCAAAATGCCCGATGGTATCGGGATAAAAGAAGAAAGATCCAGTCTGCTCCATCACAGAGCAGGCTGGAGTTTGATAGATCAAATATCTGGTTAACGAGAGGGCGAAAGGTTATTGATTCTTTACTCCTTCGAAAGAATCTACTATCTTGATTTTTATATCTTCAAAATGCCCAACTATTTTCACTTTGCCGCATGAAACCTCAAAGGAATCAACAATCTTTACCTTTCCATACAGATGGTAGGTTTTACCATCTTATATACGAGGGATCATATTGTTCAAATTGCAATTTTTTATCATTAGAAGACACTATGTGGTATAAAGATCCTAATTGGCACTCACCCAAATGATCAACAAACATTGTACGCCTTATCATCTGCACATGGAGAGTTAATTTTTTCTTTTTCGTCTTGCCATTACTTAACTGTATTCGTATTGAGTTAATCATATCGTCCAAATTCCACTCTCCTGATAATTGTGTATCTGGAACAAAGTCCCATTGGTTGTTCTTGAACACAACTTGCACAACTGCAATTCTATCCAAATATCTTCTTTCTATAATATTGATGTATGATGTACAAGGTACTCTTACTTTAGCCTCGATACTTGGAAATACAAGATATGCCGGTTTGTATTTCAGTTCACAATTTTTTGATACATAATCACATAAACGCATCGTTAAGGTATCATCAACCTCATTGCAATCCAGACTTGCTCTTCCTTTTTTATCAACATGGAATAATATTTTTGATCTACTGGGAGATATTGATGCAACTGTACACGTGTTAAAGTATTGCTTTAAATGTTCAATACCCGATAAGGTATCGAATTCCAATTTTTCTGTATAATACGGATTTTCATCTAATTCCTCTTTTTTAATCTCTTGAGTTTCTCATGCCCTCTCAGCCTCAAAACCTTCTTTGATAAGATCTTCACGCGATAAAGAGGGATGGTTCTTCTCGTACTCAATAACCTTATGATGTGCATAACCAATTTCCTCCATTTGATCTATTTCTGCATAGGTAAAGCCCATGTCAGCGAGTGAGCTAACTCGAATCTGCTCATTTCTAGAACTATAAAAATACTCGTATATATAGTTAAAGAAAGGTCTTGCTAATGCTGTATCATTTTGCATCTTAGTATATAATTCTTTACCCATTCGAGTTGTATAGCAATGTGCTACTCCAGCAGCATAACTTGTAGCAATAGAATTATACCCCATATGATTATATCCCCATAAACCAAGTTTTTTGGCAATACACATTGGCAAAGGTTTTTCATGAGGGCGTTTAGGTTGATTTATAGGTTTGACTGGAACAAGAAATTTCGCTAGACAGCCTTTCCTCTCACTATAATAGATATTTTCTTCCTCAAGGGCTTTAATATCTTCTTCGCTTAGTTCTGTTTCTGTATTACCACCCATAATTTCAACCAAGTTAACGCAATAACAGGGAAGAGAATCTAAAGATTCATTGGCAATTAGCTCAAACGAAAAAAATACAGCAAGATACAATAAAGAAATTCTTTTCATATTTATGGAGTTTTAAGTATAAAAAAGTGGACTAAACTTTTTAATCCACTCTTTCAGGCATCGCCAAATACCTTTGCAACGAATTACTAAGTATAGCCCACACGGATGTGGTCGCTAAACTTACTTCTCGTTGCGAAAATTGGCGATATTCGAAAGAGTGAGAATTAAGCTAAACGCTTTATTTATGTATGTCGTTAGTCTGTTGTTTTATGCCATAGGCGGTGTCGTTTGATTTGATATTTTTAATCGGTCAAGCTTGGCCGATATATTATTTATTTTATATATTTACGTCTCGGAGAGAGACGGTGTTTGTTTTATTTCTCAATTATCTCCCAGTGACCGCCTTTCGCGGGTCCGACGCGATGGATGATGCCTTCTACTTGCATCTCACGCAATATTTTTTTAATAGTGGTGTGACCTATTTGCAACAGTTCTTCTAATTGCTGAATAGACACGCTTTTATTACTCGAAATAGCCTCTATTATCAATTGTGCCTTTTCTGGCCACTTTTCTGGCCACTTTTCTGGCCACTTTTGGGTGTTCTGGCCACTTTTCTGGTCCTTTTCTGGGACATTTATGCTTTCCGTAGTCACTTGTCCGCCTTGCACCCTCTGAAACACCTCACGTTGAATGGTAGCCATGAAGCCACCACGGACTTGTTCAAAGGTCGGCACTTGAAGGTGAGCCTGCTCAAAGGAATCACGAATCTTCTCATAGCCACGTCCCCAGTTTTCTACGAATCCGAGCAAATAGAAGACCTTAGCAATCAGCGGATTACGAGGTTGGGATTCGTGCTCTTCCATCAGTTTCTCAATTGTGATTGATGGAGGCAGAATGCCTTCATTCCATAATTGAATGCGGTCTGCCCATACGCGCATGTGGATGAATGTACCCAAATAATCGCGGTGCATGATAGCGTTGCAGATGATCTCTCGCAAGCCTTCTTCCGGCATTTCCAAAGTCTCTTTGCGGTACAAGCCTTCGTAACCGACTGTGGAAACTAGATATTTGGTGCGCAATGTATCAATCACCGCGTCCGGCATCAAAACCAACGGACATGCAATGTTGTCGTGAATAATCAAATCCGCCTGATTGACGCCAAAACGACCGATGCGGAAAGCCGAGAGCGGACTCCAGCGCTCTATATCCTTGCCAAATAACATCAATGCCGCATTAGTCAGTTCACCATTCTCCGTCATTAGATTGAGTTTGCGCAAGACGGTCTCTTTATTCTCTGATTGAGCGCTTTTGTTCAGACGCTTATTCTCCAAAGCTGTAGTAATGAAATAATCCCAGGCTTCGTCGTCCAAGTCGCACAGTTTGGCTTCAGGGCAGGTAAGCGCATCCCAATGCAATTTTGCTTTCTGCATAAGGAATGAGGCCAATTGTTGTCCGCGCAATTCCTGTGCGGTACTACCACTGCGGACATAGTATTTCCCCTCATACGAAATGGCGTTCTCTTGCGGGAGAACATGAATGGCGATATATTCTTTGTCATCTTCGGATAAAAGGTTTACATCCGCCAAGAAGCCCAGATTGTTCTTGACCTTGTTCGGCATGTCTTGGAGCAAGGATTTCGCATCTTTCACTCCAACAATCGTTCCATCGTCTTCCACACCAATATAGAGCGTGCCGCCTTGACTATTAGCGAACGCACTCAATTCACGGAAAAACTCATCTTTCCATAAGCGTTTGAACTCGGTATGTTGGTCTTCTTTCATCCTTGCACCAAATTTTGGTGCAAAGGTACAACTTTTTTGCGAGATATACAAGAAAAAAAGAAAAAATCGCTCACGATGGAGCGATTTTTCTTTTTATCTGGCAGCGGGTTGCCGTTATTCTCCAGAGATATAGTCCATGGGGGTGTTGTCGAAACTGACACTCATGATCTGCATGGCAGAGATGGTTTGTAGTATCATCTCCGGGGTTATATACAATTTCTTCGTTTTCATTACTTTACAATTTTTTGACCATTAGTAATATATACTCCATGCGCAGCACTATTGATATCCACAGGTCTTCCGAGGATGTCATAACATGAACCATTAGTCATTTGTCCATTGTCATTTGCCTTTTGTTCTTCCATGGAAGTTGTTATTTGAGGCATTTGGGCATTTCCGATAACTAAATGTCTGCGTCCGGATGCGGGTTGCGGAGCATTGACTGATCCCTGGAGAGGTACATTATCTACTATGATATACGCCCGGTTTTCAGGTAGTTGGCAATACGCGCCGCATTTCTTGAATTTATTGTTAGAAATGACATAGTTGCCTTCCAATTTATTGCCCGGCGTACCTGCCGCGCCATCGGAGATAAGATCGAAGGTACCCTGCAAACCATTGACGAAAGCGGGGGAGAGAACCTGCGTGGACGCTGTGTACCATATACGCAATTCGTCCGATTCGGGGATGAAGACATAAGGCTCACCCGGTTCCAGATCAATCACTTCCTCAAAGTACAGATCTTGAGGATCTCCCTGTTCATTCAACGTCTTATAAAGCACTCGGTAGAAAGTAGTGTTGAACGTGCGGAAAGACGCGTACGGCAGGCAGACCGTTCCTACTTTTCCGGGGGTGAGATTCTCACGCAGATACTCGCCATAAGTCTCCAAGGCGTTGCTGTAGATTTTGGAGTCATCGGGCAGGGTGTTCTCATAGACCGTCATGCCACCGAGAACAGGCAACGGATCAACCCCTATCTCCTGGCCAAACGCTTCGCCGAGTTTATATGCTATCTCACCGCCTGTCCATGCTTCGGAGTCGGTAATAATTGTTGTGTTGAGCTCGTTGAAGAGGAAATCCTCATTAGCGTACGCGTTGGTGACGTTCTCTGTTTCGGTCGTCGTGTTCGTTGTCGGACGGATAGCTCCATGGCATGAATAACCGGAATTGTTGGTGCGCGTAGCGTGTACGCGGCCGGTGTTATAAACATGAGAAACAGGCGCTTTCACTGTAGCGACATAAATACCGCCGACATTATTGTTTGCCACGATCGTTCCGCAGTTGTAGGAATTGGTGATCGAACTATTGATATTATTCAGGCACGCGATACCTGCTGCGTCCGTTCCTTTGGTGTTCGTATTGTGCGAGAGGGTCACATTGCCATAGTTGGCGCAACGGTCGATATAGACGTACGAACCGGCATAACCGCAGATACCTGCCGCATACTTGGAGCAGCCCGTAACATCCGCATAGTTGGTGACATTGGTGATATATATCGGCGAGGCCTTTGAACCGCTGGCATAACCGACTGCACCGGCTATACGACCACCTGTCGTAGTGTCATAAGTCGAAGTAACAGACCCACGAACGGTCAAGTTCTTGATCGTAGCACCGGATGTGAGGTCGCCAAACAAAGCACGGTAACGGCTTGTTGCATCGTTGATATAGAGGTTAAAGACCGTGTGTCCTTGTCCGTCAAACACACCGCCGTAAACATGGTACGAACCTCCGTCGCCTATCGGGCTCCAGTTATAACCGCAGAGATCAATGTCGTTGTCCAGCACCGCATTGTATGTCTGTGCGGCTTTGTCTTTATTCGTACAAGCATTGACCTGCGCAGCGAACCAAGCCAACTCGGCGCCGTTAGTAATGTGATAGATGCCGCCTACCGGCGTGACAGCCGTCATGGTCTCGCCATCCCAACCATTGGCAGGAATAGCTTCTAAGTGTACAGAAATAGTCATTTCGGCAGGACTATTTTCATCAACAGTCACCGTTACCGGCGTGCGCTTGTAGCCCGTTTTGCCGGCAAGTATGGAGTTTTCTCCTTCGGTCAGCAGGTATTTGCCGTCTTCGGGCGTTACCTCGATACCCAAACTATTGGTGACGGAGATGATCTCCGCGTCAGCGGGATCAAGTTCCAATGTAGCAAGTGTTTTCGTGAGCTGCGTTACAGGAATAATGGCATCCGGTAGCGCGCCGAAATAGGTCTGATGGGCAATCGCTGTGAAGTTAGGCGAGCGTCCACCGATCTTGTCTATCGAACGGTGGTTGCCTATCGGGTCTCCAAAACCGGTTACTTGGATCACACCTTCCGTCAAATCATACGTGGTGGCAGTCCAATCGGCGGGAATCCGGAAGGAGACGGACTGCGCCGAAGGTTTCGAACCGAACCAGTATTGGTTGGGACCAAGAATGAGTGCCGTTCCTGTCGGCGTGCCGTTGTACGTGATATAGGCGGACATATTATAGATACCCGAGAGTTTGTTCGCCGGATGGAAGAGTCCGTTGTATTGCACGCGCACGTTATCGCCCGGACGGAATACCGAACCGCCTGTCGTCTCGTTGATAATAGTCCGGGTAGCATGACGAGCCGTCAATATCTGGTACTCGTAATTGCCTGTGCCGTCCCCCAGACGCACAATCTGACGTCCGTGTTTGAGGGGCAGGGTATAGGTATTGTCTTCGTTCTTGGCGATGGTTTGCCAGCCGGTGTTATAGATAGCATCGTTCTCGCGAATAGTGGGATAGGAGATTTCCACGGAGGTTACACCGGTTGGTTTGAAAGTGTAGTGGAATGATTCTTCGTCGTTGATGTAATAGAATACGTCGTGCTCTGCATCGACATAGATACCGGCATTCTTTTTCTGGTCTTCGTTAAATGTCTCATTGATGCGCATATTTGCGTCTATGCCGTTTTCCGGAGCATTGACCGAAACTACAAACACACCGGTGTTCTCAGGCCAGATAGCACCGAAATACTGACCGCCGTAATAGGTACTCATCTTTCCTGTATTATTGGCGTATTGGAGCGCAGAAGCCGCATCGTAGGTGACTGTGACAATCGCCGTGCCGGCACTCTTGGCACGCAGGATAGACCACTCGGAACCGATGTTCCCGTCCGGCACAATCTCCACGACCGAGTTATCGGGCTCGCCATCCAGATTATAAACGGCATAGTGGTAATCCGGCTCCAAGAAGTAATTCTCCGTCTGGTTGGGGATGATCTGCCAATCACGCTCTGCCATGAGGTCATATTCCTGACCTACGGTCATCTTGAGATAACCTTTCTCGTTGATATTGAGCAGGATATTACAGTCGTTCAATCCGTCCAAACTCTTTGGGTCATGATCAATCCATTTGGGAGAACGCGCAGCAAAATCTGCCTCGGTGAAGTTAATTACCGGGCATTTGGCAGGGTCGGTATTGAAATAGAAGTTCAGCAGTTGTGTCAGTCCTCCTTCTTTCCATGCGCGCATGTTGTATTTACAGGTGTTACCTAAGCGCCAAGTATAGGTCTTGGTGTCGCCGGACGTCTCTACACTCTCCGGCGCAATGAATCGGAAGGGGACGAAGTGGATCGTTCCTGAGCCGGCATCGCCACCGGGTTTCTGCATCATCGCTATCTCCGCGTCCGCAGGACAAGTAGAGGTGAAAAGACCGCCCAATGGGATTTTGGTCTGGATAGTGGTGTTACCCGTTACGGTGCGACCATCATTGGCAAAGATATAGCCCTCTTCCTGATGCGCCGCCGAAGGAACCATGCGGAGTACCACACTACCGCCGTCATAGGTCAAAACAGAAGGATTGTTGGCGTTTGTACCAATAGTGACGGGGAACGTCTTACCCTCGCGGCTGTGTACCTCGCAGTCCTCGATGGTGAAATCCACGCCATAGACCCAGTAAGCATTGTTAGCATCTTTGTTGGACGTACTGATTTTGGTGATGGTCCAGATCTGCATCTCAATGTCCTCATCACCCACCGTTATAGTCATCGTTCCGTTCAGGGTGTTAGAGGAGTTGTAGCCGAAGATGGTGTATTCTCCGGCTGGTAGGTTGTTAAAGACATAGGTGTTCTTGCCCGCGTTGACGTTAAGTGCGTCATGGGGAACCGGATCACCCGATTCGTTTTGCAGGGTCAGGGTTTTCGTGACAGAGTTCATCATCACCGACACTACTGCTGCCTGCATTCTCTGCCATACTCCCATTAGAAGCAAAAGGCATGAAAATAGGATTGTTTTTCTCATTGCTATAAATTATTGTTTGATTTGTTTGCTGGTTGTATGACCGGATTGAACGATATGTACTTGTCCTACCGGAGTTGTTGTTACCGGTTGTCCGGTGATCGTATAAATCGCTGAAGATGTTTCTGCATCCGGCTGATTCACATCGGTCGGCCAAGAAAGCGTGCTCGCTTGTATGGCAGTTCGTTCGCTGGCATTGCCCGACGTGTCGAGTGTCTCCAAGTCGATCTGGTACGTAGTAGCGGAGTCCAAGCCGGTGATGGAGACAGTAGTATATTTGGGTCGCGAGTAGCGTTTGCCGTTTACGTAAACCACGTATTTATCCACGGCGATATTATCCGTCCCGGCATCCCAAGAAAGCACAATCTTATACATCGTCCTCTCCGTTACCTGCACGTTTGTGGGAGGAGTTGGCGGTGTCAGATCTTTCGTGCGAGCAGAGACATAGCCCCAATCGGAACTCTCTCCGTAAGCAGACACCGCTTGCACGAAGAAACGATAGGAGGTATATGTCTGTAAATCATTGAAAACATACGAAGTAGCAGTCGTCGAATCCACCAATACAGAGTCCAGATATAGACGATAGTAATCGGCATCGCTCACATTATTCCACGTCACTTTGACGCTATTTTCGTCTATCGGTTCTGCCACCAGACCGGAAGGACGAGGGATCTCATCCACATGCTCCAAGATCTCCATTCCTCCGAGGCAGAAAAAAGCAGCTGTATTCATACCTAACACGCCGGACACATCGCTACTCTCCATGGTGAAATAGAGGGCGTTCACTTGACCGAGTGAACTGAGATCCACCCATTGCCATTGGGTAGATATCTCCAGATCATCGTTATGGAAATGCGCCAGATGATGCACGATTGGCATACCTGCTTCTTTCGCCTCCTCATCCATGCCGTGAATGATCAGATTGAACTGCGCGCCGTTGTCCGCGAAAGAGTGTGCAAAACCGTCATCGTGCTGGATGCCATAATACGCCCAGGGATGGTTGCATATCCAAACGCCCAAGGGACGATGTGTCAGTCCGTCGTTCCAATCCACTTGGAGACTATGCACGCCTTCCGCCTCGTAGTTATAGCCCCAATAGGCTACTAGATAAGGGGCTCCTTTGACGAGTGCGCCTGTGGAGTCGAGCCCGCCTCCCGCCATGCAGCCCCACTGATGGTCAGGCCATGAGGTAGAAGAGCCTGCAAACCCATAGTCGGTGTTATCGCCGTTGGTACAGAGCGTGAAACCGTCCCAATACTGCATGCCGTGATTGTCCGTTCCTTGGGCTTGCATAGCATTGGTCATGTGTGCGAAACGGAACTCCTCAAAATCCAGCGAGGGTTGATCAGCGCTATAGGTATTGACCCATTTGCCTGCACTGTCCTGAGGAAATTCATCCATAAATGCCTGCATATTCAGACGGATAGTGTCTGTAGCTTGAATACTTGTTGCAAGCATCAAACCGAATAATAAGAAAATAACCTTTTTCATTGTATATTTTTAAAATGTCTAATCATAAATGTGAAATCTCCATCCTTTTCCCTTGTACATCGTACATTGTTCCTTTGTACATCAAAAAGAGTTGCCCATTGCGGAGGATTTTTGTACTTGGTGCTTGGTCACTTGGTACTTGATAGAGGTCTTGCGTGGCGTTGGGGTGTAGATCTTCAGCTCCCATGATCTCCGTGGAGGTCTCTCCCAGCCATCCGCATTGCTGGTGAAGGGCGGTATAGACCTTGACGAAGTGAATACCGGGCAGGTTTGCGGGTGTACCATCTGCTTTCACCGCCCAGTCGATATCCAATTGTGCGCCTTCATCGGTATTGGGAAGATTATCCACATAGCCCGATGGATAAGCGGACAGCACATAGTACGTTCCCTCGCCAGACAAGTCCTCGTAGTTATCCGGCAGACGACTGCCCGCAAAAGTGATACTGTCCTCCTCAATCCATTGGGGATAGTTACTGCCCTCTTGCGCACGTCGGTACGTCAGCGAGTAATCGTGGATCGTCTGCGGATTGGAGTACTCACTTCCTGCCAGTTCGTACCATGCATCATCGGGTCTGCCGTTCCCATTGACATCATAACTCACCATGACGATGCCGGGTTCAGCCGACCCCTCAAAGGCATTGCCTAATACGATAAAATCGTTGGTTTGCAACACATTGAGGACCATGTGGTCAAAGCCAAAGACTACATATCCACCCCATCCTCCTAAAGAGATCATCCCCCGGTTATTGTCTGCGATGGCCTCTTCCGCCTTCATCCTCATATCGTTGGCATCGTCTCCCTGCTCGTATTCGGGCATAGAATGAACAAACTGTCCTGGAGCGGGACAATACTCCCATACGCGCGAAATGTAAGGACTCTGCGCGTGCGCAAAGGACACGGCAAAAAATGCCGCGATAAATAAATAACGCTGCATACGCTACTACACTATGTAAAAATAAAAATCTTTTTCATGTTGCCCGCCTTGGTATCCACGCCAAGGATTAAAGCGTTTCGGTTACGGCAGGTCTTCCGGCTCGTCTCCCTCTCTTCGGTCTTCCCATCCAAAGACAGTGACCAATTAGAATTGAAGTTCGGTTATGAGACTCACGGCTGCGGGACAGCGGCTGATTTTCACAGTCTTCCCTTTTAATCACCAAAACGGAACGTCTTGGCGAACCATAATCGGCATTTTTTCAAATGCGGGTGCAAAATTACTGCTTTTTTCTGACTTATGCAAGAAAAAAAAGAAAAAATCGCTCTATTCGGGCGATTTTTTTGTTGTTAGTCCTTGAGTTGACGGATTTCTAATCCTATATCCGTCACACCACGTAAGACGCTGTCACGCATACCATGCGCTATCTCCAAATGGTACGAACCGGTATCCGGGAAATGATAGTTCTCTTCAAAGAGCACGGGCATCTCGATGAAACCGTGGTGTTTATCGCCTAACCATTGCCCTCTGTCATCCGCCAAGTAGAACTCGATTGTATCCCGATGACCAATATTGTCACTCACGAAGAGCCACATGTTCTGATAAGGATAGCGCTCCGTATGGCGGACATGAATAAGGATCCGGTAAGCGGCATTCTGATCGGCGATGGAATAATCAAATTGCGGAATCCGATCATAGCTCCATTCTTCCGATGGAATCGAGACAAATTCGCTATAGACGATGTCCTTTTGGCACGATGTCAAAAGGCATAAACTTACTATACCAAAGGCAATGGAAAGATGCCTCAAATGCCATGATCTCATCGTTTGTCCCTCCTATCTCTGCGATCCCGACGATCGTTCGAACGTCTCTTCTTGTCAAAACGCGTGACATCACCATGTCCAGTCTGATAGCCGATCTCAGTTACGACAGCCCTTGCGCCCTCCAAAGTGTCGGGTTTCTCGCCGTTTCTATTCATAGCGATGATCTCATGAGCGCGAGCGGCGGTAAGGGTCGTCAGATTGCCTGCAGTATGCGGATCAGATGAATACGTTACCGTTCCAGCCAGAGGATCGGAAGCGAAGAAATACCAAGTGGCATCCTTGGTCTCCAACTCGGTATGACGTGAAGGAAGCTGTTTGGAAGCATCCTCATAAACGGGCACTTCGTAATTGAGACAGCATTTGAGTTTGGCGCACATACCCGCCAATTTCTGGGGGTTAGGCGATATATTCTGCAACCGAGCTGCTCCGGTTCCAACGGAAGAAAAATTGATCATCCATGTGGAGCAACACAGTTCTCGTCCGCAAGGTCCCGTTCCGCCAATACGTCCTGCCTCTTGGCGTGCACCAATCTGCTTCATCTCCACGCGGATCCGGAAAGTCTCGGCGTACACCTTGATCAGTTGACGGAAGTCCACACGTCCGTCAGCTATATAGAAGAAGATCGCTTTGGAACCATCCCCCTGGTACTCCACATCGCCTATTTTCATCTCCAAACCGAGCGATTTCGCCAATTCACGAGCCTTGATCATCGTCTGATGTTCGCGAGCGTGCGCCTCCTCGGCACGCTGCAGATCCTCCTCGGTAGCTATACGAATCACTTGACGGATCTCATAACGGGAAGCGTCGATCTTATTCTTCTTGATTTGGAGTTCCACCAGTTTGCCGGTTAACACTACTTCGCCAAGATCGTACCCAGGATTGGCTTCCACTACCACTTTGACCCCTTTCTCCAAGGGGAGACGGGCAGTATTATGGTAATACCCCTTGCGGGTGTTTTTGAATTGCACTTCAACAAGGTCTGTCAATTGTGTATTCTCCGGCAGATCAGCCAGCCAATCGCTTACCGGCAACATGTGTGCAGAGTTGCGTTTCGTAGCCGCCGATTCTAACTCATTATGTCCGGTTCCAACGGTAAATTTTTTCATTTGTTTGATATGTTTGATATGTTTGAGCGGCAAGCCGCGGTTTGACTTGTTTGATGTTTTTAGGGTCGTGGTTTTTTGATGAGTACAATCATTTGCAGACAGAGGTCAAAGAAGATGATCTTGGCATTTCCGTTCTGTTCAATCTGCCGTTCCGCTAAATCGAGTTGGTTCATGATCGCTTCCACGTTGCCTTCATGAATAAAAGGCGCGAATTTAACGGAGAAATCCCGCTCTTCCGACATCTGATAATTAAGGTCGGGTTGCGCAAAATTACGGATATAATTCTCGCGTACCTGTTGTTGGGCATATTGCAAGAAATGTTTCTGCCGCTCTCTTCCCACTTTACTATCCGCTATATCGAGACTCCATTGACGAAGACGCTTGAGGGACTCATATTTCTTAGCGGGATCGCGTAATACTCCGACGGTATAAGCATCCCTAAAAAGTGCGATGAAATCGCGTAATTCTTGCTGATTTTCCTCCGAAGAGTCAGCTTTTTTGAGCGCCGTCAAATAACTACCGTTCGCTATCCGGGCGATGTCCATCGATTGCGTTGCGGACCATCCTTTATGCTGCAAAGCCTCAGCGATGGTCTCCGCATCCAAACGTGGAACACGAATGGTCTGTACACGCGATTGAATGGTCGATAATAATTGCTCGGGATGCTCCGAGACCATAATAAAGACCGTTTGTGCCGGTGGTTCCTCCAATAGTTTCAGGAGTTTATTGGCGCACTCGATATTCATCTTCTCGGGTTGCCAGATGATCATGATTTTGTATCCGTCTCCGTACGCTTTGAGACTCAGTTTGCGCAGGATTTCCCCACTCTCTTTCTCGTAGATCATCGACTGTTTGGTCTCGACCCCTAAAGCCTTGTGCCAATCGTCCAAGTCAAAATAATGCTTACTCAGCACGATCTCTCTCCAAGGCTCCAAGAAATCATTACAGGTATCTCCGGCGTCGGTTTTGACGATAGGGAAGACGAAATGCAAGTCGGGGTGTTGCAGTTTCTCGAATTGGAGACAAGTGGGGCATGAACCGCAACTATCCTCCTCCGTACGATGCGGACAATTGAGGTATTGGGCATAAGCCAAGGCTAATTGCAGTTTGCCGATACCGGATATACCTGCAAAGAGCTGCGCATGAGGGATTCGTCCCTCACGTACGGATTGACGAAGCTGTCGTTTCGTTGCCTCTTGTCCTATGATGTCACGAAAGAGCATATTAAGAGCCTAACCCCGCCCCTTCCCTTTAGGGAAGGGAGATTTTTTTAGTGGACGAGTTCTTTTCTGAGGGCTTCTACCATCTCTGCGTATTCCTCCTCGGAGAGATATACTTTACCGGGGTTCATTTGGAAGGTCCCCCCGTAGTCGGGTCCATCGACGTATTTAGGCGCCAGATGGAAATGCAAATGGCTCAGTTTATCGGAATAAGCGCCGTAGTTGATCTTCTCGGGATGGAAGAGTTTCTGCATAGCTCGGGTTACATCCGCGACGTCCGCCATGAAGGCATTGCGCTGCTCATCGGACAGTTCGTTGAGATCATTCACATGCTCGTCATAGGCCACAAGGCAACGACCATGGTACGTCTGCTCTTTGAATAGGAACGCGCGCGATACGCGTAAGTGCGCGATCTCTATCATTAAATTGTGTAAGGTCTCATTGTTGGTACAATAAAGACAATCTTTCGGATCGGAATGCATATTATAATAATTTGAGATTTGATATTTGAGATTTGATATTTGAGATTTGATATTTGAGATTTATTTTTTTATTCCTGCTATGACGGCATTGCGGACGGCATCGATAGCGGCATTAGGATCGGGTTGACCTTCCGCATCTTTGAACTGCTTGAGATCAATCGGTTCGCCGATGTGCATGTGTACAGGATGGCGATGTACATAGGGTTTTCCTTTGGGCAAGACTTCATAACATCCGCTGAGGGAAAGAGGTATTACCGGCAGTCCAAGATCCAAGGCAATCTGGAATGCTCCGCGTTTGAAACGTCCTATGGAACCATCTTTGGAGCGTGTTCCTTCCGGAAAAATAACCGTACTCACACCGTTCACCAATTGACGCTCTACCTCTTTGAGGCTCTCCATCGCCGCCTTGGCATTACGGCGATCCACAAAGATATGCCCCGCCGCTTTACATCCTATTCCGACAAAAGGCACTTTGCGCAATTCGGCTTTCATCAACCATTTGAAGATAACCGGCAACCAGCCGTAGATGAGCCACACATCAAACATCGACTGATGGTTCGCTACAAAGACATAACTCTGTCCGGGCACGATATGCTCCTCTCCGTCCACGGAGACGGGCAAGAACATCAGCCAAAAGAAGGATCGAGACCAGAACTGCTGCACTTTGTGCACGAACTCGGCATTACGCCACCAGACCGTACAAATGGTGAAGATCGCCGTAAAAACCGTCAGGAAAACCAATATCGGCCAAGCAATCAGGTATTGGTAGAGGATGTAAAAAAATTTCATTTTTTATTTAAGATTGTACATTTGAGATTGAACATTTTAATCCCTATCGTATTTTTGCATGAATCCGCGATAGAGGGCACAAATACGCCGGATTTCTTCCCATTGTTCGTCAGGGAGTTTCGTGCCGACTACCTCGACCACACGTCCGGCAGCGATGGTTCCGATCTCAGCACAACGGCGAATATCGAATCCATCCGCGAGGGCATGCAGGAATCCTCCTGCGAAATAGTCTCCCGCCCCGGTAGAGTCGGTACATGAGGTGGTAATGGCGCCAATATGATGACGCTTACTACCCTGCTGTACGTACGAACCGTTCTTACCGACTTTGACGACCGCGATGTCGCATTGTTCGGCAATCATCTGGACGGATTCCTCGGGATTGAGGTGGGTATAGGCGAAAGACTCATCTTCGTTGGCAAAGACGATGTCCACGTATTGCTTCACAAGATCCTTGAGGAAAGCATGGTTTTCGTTGATCACATTGTAGGACGCCAAGTCGAGGGAGACCATACATCCGGATTCTTTGGCGAGCCGGATGGATTTCTCGAGCAGATCGTGGTTTTGTACCAGATAGCCCTCAATATGGAAAATATCAAAGCCGGTGAAAGCATCTTTTTGAATATCATCGGCGCATAATTCTGAGGCAGCCCCAAGATAAGTAGCAAATGTTCGCTCGCCATCAGGGGTAACGAGTACAATAGAGAATCCGGACATAGCCGATTGAGAGAGTAAGAGAATAGGCTTCACGCCGTTTTTGAGCATGTCTTCCCGGTAAAAATCTCCGACTTCGTCGTTACCGATCTTACCGATAAAGGCAGCTTTCCCACCGAGTGAAGCGATGCAGTTGATGGTGTTGGAGGCAGACCCCCCCGCCACCATGCGTTTACGAACAGAAAGGAAACGGTATTGGATCTGCTCGGCTTGGTCTTTTGAGATCAGATTCATACTTCCTTTCGGGAATCCGAGTTCGCGAAGGTCGTCCTCACTCACCTGGAGCAGGATGTCGGTCAACGCGTTCCCTAAACCTAAAATTTTTTTCATTTTATCGTATTTTTAGCCCCAAATAGGGTGATTTTTCAAAAAAGTGACATAAAAATGCATTTTTTTGCCAAAAAATTTGGTCATGTCAAAAAAAAGCAGTACTTTTGCACCCGCTTTCGAAAAAGCAAGCTTCCTTAGCTCAGTCGGTTAGAGCATCTGACTGTTAATCAGGGGGTCCTAGGTTCAAGTCCTAGAGGGAGCGCACAAGCATCTATCTTCGGGTAGATGCTTTTGTTTTTCTCCCGGTAATCAATCCTCCCGACGGCAGTTATCACAAAGATCGCTCTACGTTGAACCACGTTCCAATTAAAAACGGCGGCAAAGTTACTAAAAATTTTGCAAATATGCAAATTTTAGAAGAAAAATCTCATCTAAGGCTGCATTTCCATGAGAATATGCGGTATTTCCGCCTCGATAAAGGAATCTCCGGAAGTATGAAAGCCGAGTTTTTCATAAAATGAGACAGCGTGTAATTGCGCGTGTAATCGTAACGTGTGCGCGCCTGATTCCTTAGCATAGGAGAGGATTTGCTGCATGATATACTTCGCCAAGCCTTTTCCGCGCTCAATGGTTAACATCCGTCCGATGTGGAGGACTCCTTGATCCGCGCTCGGATAGACGCGTGCGTACGCGAGGACGATGCCGTTTTTGCGTACGGCGAAATGGGTAGCGAGGTAATCGATGTTGTCCTCGTCGGTATAATGAATATGCTGCTCGCCCACGAAAACGACGAAGCGGGCCTTGAGGATTTCGTAGATCTCAGCGGCGGATAATTGCGTGAAGGACTTGATTTGCAGTTTGTATCCTTTGGGGAGGGTGATAGGAAGCCGTGCTTGGCGTCTTTTGGCGGCAGGGGATTGTGCTTGTTGCTCTCCGATGACAAAATAGGCGTACGCGCGAACGGTTTTGAAACGTTTAGGGAAGGGCGGTTTGTAAGGCACGATGGAGCGGTTGTATTCCTCCATACGTGCTTTCCATTCCTTCACTTGATTGGGATCCGCCATCAACCGATTGACGATTGCGCTAGTTTGACCGAAGTTCGAACGATGGGCTTTTTGCGCTTTGGAGGGTGGTCCCTCATAGGGTTTCTCAATACTATGCAGGAACTCGCGACCGTTTATGATGCGGTACACTTCTTTGCTTTTTTTGTTCAGTTTTCCGCTCCTTTTAGAGCCGTCAACCGCATTTACTTTTGCCATACTATTTCATTAAAAAGTATATATATACAATGTATATATATAGTATTTATTGATAATTACTATTTTTAGGGTCTCATCCTATGGTGATCCTATGGTGATGTTATGGTTGTCCTTTGGTTTAATATCTTCCCAGGGGTTACTTTTGTATCATCCGCATTTCACAAAAGACGATGCAAAGGTACAAAATATTTTTGGAATATGCAAATAATTTTACATTAATGTGTATAATTTTAGTAGTGTTGCGATAGATTTAAGAACATAAACAAAGATAAAGCATCGAGAATCAAATCCCCCCAAAAGTGCAGATTTTTTGGTGGATGTTGGAAAAAAGAGAGATTTATTTGCATAATTCAGAAAAAAGTTGTAATTTTGCAACCAAATTTGCAAAGATAAACAGGAATGAACCTATCAACGCTCATAAAACAATACTTTTCTTCTTCTGAAAATGACATCACAATTGATGTGTTTGATGAGAAAAACATTTACGCCGTTTACCATCGTGTCGTGAGTGTATTGACACAGCATTTAGACATTGAGACCACAGTGTTGGAGGCAATGAGTTATTGCTTTTATGAGATATTGGACAATGTGCTTACACATTCCGGCAAGGAACTTGGAACAGTTATTACGCAATATGACCCGGCGAATCATGTCCTTAGTTTCTTGATAGCAGACGATGGAATAGGTGTACATGCCTCGCTTACAGAAAATGAAAAATATAAGTACATCTCGGAACCAGAGGCATTGAAAATTTGTATAGAAGATACCATTACAGATGGAAAAGGAATGGGATTTGGTCTTTTCTCTGCTTCTTTGCTAAATAATCAAGCCGGCTTGTTGTTTGAAGTCCGTTCCGGCAATCATGCAATGCAAGTGAAAGAAGGAAAGGCAACCACGAAAGAAACGGAACTCTGGCAAGGGACCATCGTGTTTATGCAGTTGCAAACGAATAAGGAAATAGACCCTGCAGAAGTGGTGGCAAACCGTACAAATGTAGCAGAGCAATATAGAGAAGCTTTTTTAGAAGATAATGAATTGGAGGAGTTATGGTAACATTCAGTTTTAGAGAATATGGAGAGAATCTCGGCACGCGTCCATTAGGGAAGCGTGTACGCGAGCAGTTGATGCCGTTATTGGAGCAAGACGAGCGTGTTGTTCTTGATTTTACAGGCGTAAATGTTGTGAGCAATTCGTTTGCGGATGAGTGTATTGCCAAATTGTTGCTAACTATGCCGCTTTCTGAATTAAAAAACCGCACTACGTTCCGTGGTCTAAATCCCATAGCCTCCGACAGCGTCCTCACCGCCCTCCAAAGACGACATATTGCAACAAAATAAATAACACAAGTTCAACATACCGTCCGCTATTACGTAAAAATGTCTGCTGGTATCAACAGCGTAAAAAGTGATATATTCCCACAAATCTGCATCGAAAGTGCAGATTTTTGTGTTGATGTTGGAAAAAAGAGAGATTTATTTGCATATATCAGAAAAAAGTTGTAATTTTGCAGGTGAAAATAACGGTCAAAAATAAAAACGGCGTTTGGCGCGGGTTTAAATACCTATTTACGTAAAACTAATTTTTTATACGTATGAAGAAGACATTATTATGGTTAGATGATTGCCGCGACCCAAATGATCCAAGGGTTGATTGGCTGGTATTTTCACCCATCGGCAGAGACGTTCATGTGGTGTGGATTCAGTATGTGGACGATTTTTTCGACTACATCCATCAACACGGCTTGCCCGATGCTATCTGTTTCGATCATGATTTGGCGGAAGATAGTTACGATGAGCGAACGGGCTATGATTGCGCTAAATTTGTGGTTGATTATTGTATGGAGTATGACTTGGACATTCCGGCATACAACATTCAATCCTCAAACCCTGTGGGCAAAGAAAATATTCAACACTTAATGGATAACTATCATAAATATTACATCAAAACACATTAAAATTTATGGAAAATAACATTCTTGTAAACCAATTAAAGGACTCTTACAGACAAATATTTGAAGCACAGAAGCTTGAAGGCTCCATCTCGTGGGCTCAACATAAGTCATCTAATCCGAGTGAATTAGTAAGCCCGACCATTCCCTTTATTGGCAAAAATTATTTCGCACAGAAAACAAAGATTCTTCTGTATGCAAGCGCGGAAAATCTATCTGACTATATGAATAAGGAAAAAGGCGGTTGGTTGGATGAAGATGCTAAGGCTATCAATCGTCATCGTTCTTGGTTTGATGCGAAAAACTATGATTTCTTTCCCAAAGTCCATCTAAAACCAATAGAAGACGGCAGTTTAGTAATAGTACTTCGCTATATATGTGAAAAATTAGGTATTGAAATGCCGGATACTCCCAAAGAATTTTTAGAGTCTATTTCGTTTGCTAACTTTGGAAAATTCTCCATACAAACAGATTCAAACAATAAAGACTATGCCCAAAATAAGTCTAAATTGGATTGTTCTATGCCATATATTGAGTGCGACTTGAAAATTCTGAGACCGGATATAATTGTGATGTTTAAAACCATCTATACAACCGAACGGAGCTTGATTGATGAGTGGAAAGGAGACGCGCAGGTTATTAGTCTTACGCAAATAAATGCAAGAACTGTAAACACCAATTTTAAACGTCGGTTTGCACTAAAAGATGAGATTGAATTATCACCTGTCATACGCGATTGGTATGATAGGAAGCATTTTTACGAAAACAAGTTCAAGAACAATACGCACAAGAATTTCCTATCAGTATTCAGTTACGTAGATAGCATATTAAAGTAAAAAATAAAGCGAGGGTTGTTTGCCCTCGCTTTGTTTATGCATTGTTTTGGAACTCTTCGATGAGTTTGGACCTTAGTTCTTTGTACTCATACTTGCAGGGATAAAGCATTTTGAAATCTTTATCCACACAACCACATTTGTCGTGCTGATCTTTGACGATAAAATAGCCGGTTGTTTTGAACGGAACAATGAACTTGAAGACAGGCGGAATAGTTACAATTCCTTCCGGATTCATCGCTCCCCAATAACCATCTTCGAAGAACTGCAACCTGTCAGGAGCAATCCATTGTAACGGTCGGAAGAAAGTCCCTTTCGGATATTCGATCCAGTTTTCCTTTAATCGTGTCTCATGCAGGACACATTCGCCATGCATGATCACTACTCTGTCGGAGAAATGATTGAAAGCCAGCACATATCCGTCCGACGTCGGCGTGCCTAATAATTCAAATCTGTTGTCCTTTGACATAAGCTTCTTATTTTAGTTCGTTTATTGTTTTAAGCATTTGTTCTAATATGATACAAAGGTCTTTATAGGTGGCCTCTTTTACTATTTTGTGTTCTTTTACAAAATATATTCGTCCGTTCTTTACATTTTTAGTCAAGCGATAGACGGACTCTGAACTGAATTGCTCTATGAGATGGTTTTCCCATGCCTCAATTAAATCAATCGGCTTATTGTTTCGGTTGATGAAGAAACATTTTCCTCCTCGTTTTATGGCGATTTCATCGAGATTATTTGTTACATCGAGGTAGTCGTATTTGGCAGGAATTACTGATGTTTACTTCCATAATGAATTTGATTAATTAGTTAATTATTGTTTCTTCATGTGCGCGTATGTACGTACACACATTAAGGAGTTCAAACCCGCGCGAAACGCCGTTTTTGCTATTTTGTGCTGTTTTGAATCGCCAAAATTGCAAAATAAGACGTTTAGAGTGTTAAAAAATTGCAAAATAAGACGATTTACTTTGGGATAGATTATTTTTTGCTCAAATAATTTGTATAATTCAAAAAAATGTAGTAACTTTGCGCAGATTTTCGAAAACTTGCGGTGATTTTCACTACTATGGCGACAAAAATTAAGCAAATAACAGAACAGACAGGCTTGGACGGTCTATTGTTCGGAAGCTGGATGAACCAGCAGGGAATAGATAGTAAACGGCAGTTTGAATACGTCCAAAGCGGTTGGTTAGAGCGGATAGCACGCGGCGTGTATAAGATCGCCGGAAGTCATCCGACGCTCTATAGTGCCGTTTCTTGTTACAATACCCAGTTGAATAAACATTGTATTGTGGGTGCAAGAAGTGCTATCGAGTTACGAGGTTATAGTCATTATGTCCCAATGGGTAAACCTGTCGCATTTCTTTTTACGGACAACTCCCATAAACTACCAGAATGGTTACTCCAAGGTCAATGGGACATGACAGTCCGTCACCAGACTACCTCTTTCTTGGGTGAAGACCTGCTTGGCGTAGAAACGCAGATGGTGGGTAGTCGCCTGTTGTTGGTTTCTTCGCCGGAAAGAGCGATGCTTGAATGGCTAAACATGCCGAGCATCAATTCTTCTCTATTGGATGTGTATTATGTTATGGAAATGCTATCTACCTTGCGTCCGGACTTAGTGCAACAGTTATTGGAACGATGTACTTCCGTCAAAGCGAAACGCTTGTTTATGTACATGGCAGAGAAGACCGGCTTTTCGTGGGTAGATGATATAGACAAAACAAAAATAGATTTCGGAAGCGGTCGCCGGATGATAGTGCCCAAAGGCAAATATATCAAACAATATGACATGACTATTCCAAGTGATTTAGCAGAATATGAATAATGTGTACCAAAACAAAGTGGAGTTACTAATCCGCCTCATGCCTTATGTGATGAATGAAGGCGTGTTTGCCGTGCATGGAGGTAGCGCAATCAATCTTTTTGTCAAAGACATGCCTCGCTATTCGGTGGATATTGATTTGACTTATATGCCTTTAGCCGATCGTGAGGAGAGTCTCAACGACATCAACAACCACCTTCTTCACATTGCCGAAGAAGCGAAGAAAGGCATACCCGGACTACATATCGTACCCAAATTGGCAACGTGCAAACTTCTTTGTGAATATCATGGATTTCAAATAAAAGTGGAAGTGAATCAGACTAAACGTGGTATTATTGGAGGAGATGTATTGACACTGCCTTTGTGTAATAACGCTAAGACAGAGTTCAGACTTTCTTGCAAGGCACAAATCGTTCCTTTGACACTTCTCTATGGAGGCAAGATTGCTGCTGCTCTATCGCGTCAACACCCGCGAGATTTGTTTGATGTCAAGTATATGGATGTGCCTTTGTCTGAAGTTCGCGAAGGTCTCATCTTTTGCCTATTAGGAAGCGACCGACCTATTCATGAGTCGTTTGCTCCCACTTTGATTGACCAACGTGATACGATGACGAATCAGTTTGAAGGAATGACAGACATCCCGTTCAGTTATGAGGATTTTGAGCAAACACGCGCTAACCTGATTACCGATGTGTGTTCGTTGATGATAGATTCCGACAAGCAATTCCTTTTGAGTTTTGAAGCCGGAGAACCGATGTGGGAAGGCTATGAGTTTGAGTATTTCAAGAACTATCCGTCTGTCCAATGGAAATTGCTCAATCTTGTCAAGCTAAAGAGAACTAATCCCGCTAAACTTCAATCCGAAGTAGAACGTCTGCGTTTGTGCTTTATGTAGTTGAGTAGTAAAAAATTGCAAAAAAGACGATTTTCTTGCGTATATCAGAAAAAAGTTCAAAAGAATTTGCATTTTTTTACTGAAGTATTCCAATCCCTATTATTGGGCTGGATTTATTATGTTGGACTGACGATTTTACGTAGAATCGCAGATTATTTTGTGCAAAATCGCAGATTTTTCTTGCAGGAATCGCAGATTTTTTGTACCTTTGCAGCGAATTTTGAAAAATATACGATATAAACATGATTATTAGGTCTCAAAGCAATGATCTCATTATGCGCCTACAGGAGCCTCGCCGTACTATTCAGGTTGTGGCTGGTCCGCGTCAAGTAGGTAAGACAACACTTGTAAAACAGGTGCTACAACACTTGTCAACACCTTCACGCTTCTTTAACGCCGACGGAGTGGAACCTAACGACAAAGATTGGATAGCTGCTCGTTGGGAGGAAGTACGAGCGTTGATGCATTTTAATCAATATCAGGAGATGGTGCTCGTCATTGACGAGGTGCATAAGATCAACAATTGGAGTGAACAAGTTAAACGTGAGTGGGATGCCGACACATTCAATGATGTGAATATCAAGGTGGTGTTGCTTGGTTCGTCGCGTCTGCTACTAAAAAAAGGATTGACAGAGTCGCTTGCCGGAAGGTTTGAGATACTATCCATGACACATTGGTCATTTCAAGAAATGCAAGAAGCGTTTGGATGGGACATTAACCAATATGTGTATTTCGGAGGATATCCGGGAAGTGCCCCATATGTTAACAATGAGGCGCGTTGGCGCAAATACATGCGTGAGTCAATAATCGCTCCGGCTATTGAAAAAGACGTTCTGCAAACGACGTATATTTACAAACCGGCCTTGATGCATCAACTCTTTCATCTCGGCTGTGCTTATTCCGGAGAGTTGCTTTCGTACAACAAAATGCTCGGATTGCTGCAAGATGCGGGCAATGCTACTACATTGGTTAATTATATGGAAGTTCTCGGCGAAAGTAAACTGCTGACAGGTCTGCCAAAGTATGTAAAGGATGCATCCCGAAAATACAGAACGATCCCCAAACTTCAAGTATATAATAATGCGCTATTAACAGCATTGACGGAAGGAGTTTCGTATGAAAAGGTCTTTACGGATCCGCAGTTGTGGGGACGTTGGGTAGAATCAGCAGTGGGATGCTATTTGTTGGATAAAGCAGATGAGTTGGACTGCGACCTATTCTATTGGCGCGAGAATAACGAAGAAGTGGATTTCGTTTTGCGCAGAGCAGATAAACTTTTGGCGATTGAAGTTAAGAGTGGAAAAAGGCAGAGCAATAGCGGGTTAAGCACATTCCGTCAAATGTATAATCCGCAGCATTCGTTAGTCGTTGGCGGTCAAGCCTTACCTTTGGAAGACTTATTCAAAGGCAACATCGCAAGTCTTTTATAAAAATCCTCATCCAAAGGTTACTTTTGCACAAATGGATGACATTACAAACGGAGCTTCGGAAACGAGACTCTGTTTTTTGTTTCTATAAAAATGCAGATTTTTTGGTGGATGTTGGAAAAAAGCGAGATTTATTTGCATAATTCAGAAAAAAGTTGTACCTTTGCACGCAAAACTTGATATAACACGAAAAACATATAAAGAGAGATGGCGGATATAGAAAAGAGTAAACCGGAATTTGTGTCCCGCGATGGTATGATTGCCAGCGCGGAATACGTAGAATGGCTATCAACGCTTAAACAACGCTACCGTCAAAGCCAGATAAAGGCGGTTGTGCGCATCAACCAGTCTATGCTGGAATTTTATTGGTCACTCGGTCACGACATTGTTGCAATCAAAGCAGAAAGCAAATGGGGAACAGGAGTTCTTCAACAATTAAGCGCAGATTTACAACAGATGTTCCCAAATGAAAAGGGCTTTTCTTATAGAAATATCCGCTATATAAAGCAGTGGTATCTCTTTTATTATGAGGAATTTACAAAATGGCACCAAGCTGGTGCCAAATTGCCAAATTCAAAAATGCACCAACTTGGTGCCAAATTATTGCAGCAACCTGCTGTAGAAATGCCGGAAGATTTTGCACTTGTTCCATGGAAACATCATGTAGCCATCATCTCCAAATCGAAGTCGTTGGAAGAAGCATTGTTCTATATTAACGAGGTCATTGCCGGGAACTGGAGTCGTAGCCATTTGGAAGACGAAATCAAGAGTGATTTATATGCACGGCAAGGGAAAGCTATCACTAATTTTAGCCGCACGCTTGAACTACCGCAGCAACAACTGGCGCAAGAGATTCTCAAAGACCCGTTGGACTTCAATTTCCTGCATCTGCAAAAAGGCTACAATGAGCGGGAATTAGAAGAGGCATTGGTAACGAATGTAACCCGTTTTCTGCTTGAACTCGGACAAGGTTTCTCGTATGTGGGGCGTCAAATGGAACTCCAGATGCCGGGTGGTCAAACATTCTTCCCGGATCTTATTTTCTATCATATCCCGCAGCACAGATATGTCGTTGTGGAACTGAAAGCGGTTGAGTTCCTTCCTGAGTTTGCCGGTAAACTCAATTTCTATGTAACTGCTGTAGATGAGTTGATGCGTGGCAAGGGCGATAGTCCCTCTGTCGGTCTGATAATCTGCAAGTCTAAAGATAAAACAGTTGTCGAATGGTCGCTCAAAGATATTCAAAAACCGCTGGGAGTGGCTACATACCAATTGGAAGAGGTTGTCGAACGCACGGTATTGGAATTGAAACAACGAGAGAAAAAGAAATAATCGTGCCCTTGTGGCTAAGAAATAAACTTGCGTATGTCATTTTTTTTTGTGTGTAATTTTGCAAGCGAAAGAATACTTCAATGACTGATACCGAATACATACAAGCTTTTCGCGCGAGAAACAATAAGGCAATTTCCTTGTTTTATCGCAAATATAGGGAGTCATTTATGGCATTTCTTGCTAACAAATTTCATTCTCTCAATCAGCAATTATTAGCAGAGGTATTCCAAGAGTCCGTAAGCCGTGTATGGGAAAATATTGAACGGGGAAAATTAACGGAAACTTCATTAACCTCCTCTCTTTCAACTTATCTTAACAGCATAGGAATACGCGTTTGGTTAGAGACAAACCGTCGTTATGGAGAAGACATTCCTAATGACGAAGAAATTTTTGCAAAAGCCCAAGAAGCGTATGAAATGGAAAGAGCCGATGCCGATGAAAAGATGCAATTCCGCCAAGACAGACGTGATGCCATCCGAGAGGTGGTGGACAAAATGGGCAAACCATGTGCACCTTTATTAAAGGCATTTTATTGGGACGAGGATTCATGGGAAACAATTGCATGGAATCTCCATTATAGTAGTGCGGATAGTGCTAAAACGCAGAAGTACAAATGTATGCAGAAACTAAAAACCTTATTGAAAAAGCCATGACAAATCAAGAGCAAATAGACAAATATCTTGCAGGTCAGATGACCGAAGATGAAAAATTGCAATTTGAAAGGTTACTTTCTGCAGATGATTCGTCATTAAGAGATGAAATGGAACTGCAAAAAGAAATCATATTGGCTATTCGTCGCCGATCATTGAAGGAGATGCTTCAAGGCGAGGAAGAGAGTATCCAAAAGGAGAAAGAAGACCGTCATAAACGTGTCGTTCGCTGGACGCTACGGAGTGTTGCCTCTATTGCTGTCGCAGCGTGCTTTGTAGGAGTGATTGTCATTGGTCCGCAGATGTCACGTCTATCCGGATTAGGAGAGTCTACTATATATGCAGAAACGGCTATAGAGATGACGAATGTATATTCTCAACTCAAAGGTTGTGAGGAATCAGCAGAAGTCATTTTGCAGGCTAATGAATATATGCAAAAAGGGGATTACAAGCAAGCAGATGCTATCTTGACGAAAGCCCTGTCCGACATGAAAGATATTACTCCCGAAAACCGACAGGCTTGGTCGGAAAAAGAAGATATCCTCTATCTGCAAGCTCTTTGTGCTATTAAGCAGCATCAGCTCTATCGATCCAGAAGATTGCTAAACGGAGTAGTTTCTATGCAAGGTATTCATCAACAATCGGCTTTAGATTTGCTCAATACTATCAAACATGGTAAATGAAACGCGGACTAATCATATCGTTGTTGCTGCTATCAATCTGCGTTAATGCAGAACATCGCGCGCTTGTAATTGGTATAGGCGCATATCCTGATGTGGACTATGGCTGGCCTGTTATTCATGGAGACAACGATATTGCTTTTGCCACCGCTACATTACTTGCCAATGGCTTCAGCAAATCCAAGATTGACACACTTCGAAATGAACAAGCAACCTACCAAGCCATTTGCAAAGCTTTCAAAAGATTGATAGCTTCTGCGCAAACAAACGATGTTGTTTATATTCATTTCTCTGGTCACGGTCAGCAGATAACCGATTTGGATGGTGACGAAGAAGATGGCTACGACGAAGCGTGGGTGGCGTATGACGCATTGCAAGAACCAACTCCGAAATATCATGGCGAGCACCATATTACTGACGATCAGTTAAATGCTTGGTTGAAGCAATTACGGAAGAAGGTGGGAATCAATGGAAGAATAATAGTCGTTTCCGATGCTTGCCATAGTGGAACATCTACGCGTGACATTACGGAGCCGACGGAAATACGCGGTGCTCATTCAAAGTTTGAACTAAACGGCATCAAACATCCGTACAAAGAACAACGCACAATAGAATGGATAAGCATTAGCGCGTGTGCTGACAATGAATGCAATCGCCAGCATCGTCTTTCTGATGGTAACCAATGCGGATCTCTGACGTATGCTCTTTATCTTCTTCGTGATAATCTTTCAACTATTGCTGCTGACCAACTTTCCGCACTACTTAATAAGACTATCAATGAATTGGTCGCCCGTCCGCAAACGCCATTGGTAGAACTTCCTAATGCGTACAACCAATATCTATTTGAATGAAACGAATACTGGTCATATTGCTCTTTGTGGTATCGGTATTCGATATCTACTCTCAAGTTTCTTCGCTTGAGCGGAAATTGGTTAATGCCTTTTTGTATGTGGATAGCCGGACTTTTGAAGAAAACCAAAGAGCAAACAATCATATTGTTGACCAGTTTTCAAGAGGCAATTATTCGGATGTATTAAAATCTGCCAACGCGTATCTGCAGAGCAGAAGACGAATGATTGAGCAGATGTATTCCGTGTTATCAGAACAAGAACGGGCAGATTTAACCATTCTAGTGGAAGGCGATCTTATTGTCCACTATATTCTTTCCTCTGCGTATTATACCAACGATCATTCAATAACGGGTGATGTCTATGATTATCTGCTCTTTGCAAAACAATTATTATTACGTACTACTAAACAAAGAAAGAACGCCCTTCCTTCAAACAATGTGACATGGAGAGATGTCCAAAAACGATTAGGTAACGGAGATGCTGCTATCGAATTTGTGCGGTTCAATGTGTTTGAAGGTAAGGAGATTAAAGTTTTGCGCATGTATGCCGCTGTTGCTATGACTAGGGACAGTAGTCCGATACTTATTCCTATGGCTACAGAAAAGAATCTTACACTGTGGGTGCTAAAAGATCCGAGTGAATTATATTCTGTTAATGGATATGGCAACGCATTGTGCAAATTAGTATGGTTTGATATTTTCAACTATTTAGAAAGTCAAGACATAAATAATATTTATTTTGCACCTTGTGGCGTGCTGAATCAAATCGCCATTGAGTCGTTACCGTTTGACAAAGAGAGCACGGTTAGTTATCACTACAACCTAACTCGCCTGTCATCTACACGCGAGTTGGTCAACAAGCATAACCTTCATCCTAATAAATCAGCTGCGTTGTATGGTGATTTGTTCTATCGGGCATCTGCCGAGACAATGCAGCAAGCAACAACCCGTAGTGCGGTTGGTACTTTACCCTATTCCAAGCAGGAAATAAACAGCATAAGCCAACTTTTGTCAGGCAAGCAGTACCAAGTCAATATGTTTTCTCAAAAGCAAGGTACAGAAACCTCTTTTAAGTCGCTTAGCGGGGAAAGCCCGTCGATATTGCACCTCTCTACACATGGATTTGTCAATCGCCCCATTGAAGGCGATGCCATGCAGCGGAGCGGACTCATTATGGCTTATGGAGCACGCGCATGGGAAGGAAAGACTGTAGCAAAAGATACCGAAGATGGAATACTTACCGCCGCTGAAATTGCCACTTTGGACTTATCAGGCACAGATATAGTAGTATTGTCTGCTTGTAATACCGCATTGGGTGAGGTTACTACGGAAGGTGTATGGGGATTACAACGAGCATTCAAACAAGCGGGAGCACAGACAATAGTTATGTCACTATGGCAGGTTGATGATGAAGCTACGGCTATCTTTATGCAGTATTTTTATGAAGCACTCCTAAAAGGAAGACAAACATTAGCAAAGGCAGTATCCATTGACGCGGAGATGGCTGAACATATCTTCAACTATCCCCATGATGCGTTAGCCACTGCCCAACGTCGTATGCGTCAGCATCCCAAATACTCTGCGCCCTACTATTGGGCGGGATTTATTGTGGTTGACTAAAAAAATGCATAGAAAGGTTACTTTTGGCAAATGGATGTCATTAATAGATGAACGATCACAACGGAGAGTGCCGAAAGAATTGTTTATAACTTTCACCGACCGATGAGCGACTGAAAAGCGGGAGAAAACACATAAAGTAAATTAATTGTAATGAGTTATAATACTTTTCGCATACCAAATATAGAAAACTGCCAGTTCTTGAAGAATGGCAGTTTCGTGCCGCTTGTCCCCTCTCAGTACAAACGTTTACAGGATTTATGTGCATCAATTTCAGCAAACAGCCATGTAAAATTTGTCTATAGAGCGGATGATAGACTGTTGGAGATATATAACGTAAGCGATAATAAAAGCACGTCACTTGCAGATATAGTATTCATGGTCGGAGAAAAAGGAAATGCCTTTCTCAAAAATCTTAATACTGACTGCAATCATGTCACTCGTGTTCATATTGAAAAGTTATTTGAGTCATTGCATGATGTAGTTCTAAATACATCAACTAATCTCCATGCAGTAAGAAACCGCATTCCTGAATTCATATTAGTAAATCATAATCTATACCGTTTCTTTGCAAATAGACAGAATTTAGGTAGATTCGTGCATGCATTTACATATCAATCAGAATGGATAGTGAATGATTATTATGAAATGTTCTTGCATACTATTAGCAGAAATGGATTAAATAATAAGTATAGTGAGATGCTTTCAACGAGTTTAGAACAGTCTGCGATACAGCGATTTATGCATGCGAATGGAATAGTATATGTTGGTTGGGTGCATGATAATGGATACATTAAGTTTGGTGATATGAATAAAAGAAATGACAAAATAGCTTCTTTTGGATTACCAACATATATTTCAACTTTATTTCCAGAACAGAAAGAAGTGTGCTTAAAATTCGGTTTGCCTCCGCACAATATAATTGGTTATTTTTATGATGACCAGCATTTCGTCGTCAATCACCATTTCACGCTTAATAACCAAAATACTAAAACGGAAATAGATGATATATTAAGGCATGGTTTTTATATTGATCAATCAAATTTTCTCCAATATTTGAAAAAAACTAAATATGTGAGAGGATACGATGTAGTAAATAACAGATATATTCATTAATAATTTTATATTATGGCTTATTTTGATTCACAAGGAGTAAAGTTTTCGGACGACAAGAAAACTCTGATTAATTGTCCTCGCGACTTTGAGGGCTCATATTCTATTCCAAATGGAGTAGTGGAAATTGGTGATTTGGCGTTTGGAGGTTGTGCAGGTTTGACTAATGTTGAGATTCCCAATAGTGTTAAAAAGATTGGTAAAATGGCGTTTAGTGGTAGGCGCAAACTCACATCTATCGTAATTCCCAATGGAGTAACTGAGATTGGACCTTCTGCATTTGAAAATTGCACTGGCCTTCATTCGATAGAAATTCCTGAGAGCATGGAAGAAATAGGCATGGGTGCATTTAGTGGTTGTGAGAATTTAAATGAAATTTTCATTCACAAAAATGTAAAGTCAATTGGAAAATTTGCTTTTGTAGATATTGGTCCATCGTTATTCATTAATGTTGATAGAGAAAATTCCCATTATTGTAGCGATGAGTCCGGCTCTTTATATTCTAAAGACAAGTCTCTCCTTATACATGCATGTAATAGAGTAACAAATAATTTAATAATTCCCGAAGGAGTTAAGAAAATTAATAGTACTGCTTTCCAATGGTCACATTTTAATATGGTGTCACTGCCTTCAAGTCTAGAGGAAATTGAAGCAGAAGCTTTCCTAAGTGCGAATATTCGAGAGATATATACACATCATAAACACCCATCTAACTTAGTGGTAGGTAATGATGCATTTAGAGGGTGCGCAGAATCTTGTACTCTTTACATACCTAAGGATGCTGACGAAACCGCTTTTAATTGGCATCAAGAATTTAAGAAATTTAGGATGATTCTATTCTGGAATGTCGGGCAATATTGGTAGTATAGAGTTTGACGTAGACGTCCATTGAAGAAGCCCTTGATATTCTTACCGACATCACTGCAACCACAGATTGTTATGTTGCAATAAAACAAAGAAGGATAATATTAATTTGAATTTATATGGCATACATCGATAAATATGGTGTCGAATACAGCGATGACCAAAAGACGCTTATAAGATGCCCAAAAGATTTTAAGGGGGAATATGTAATTCCAAAGGGTGTTACAAACATTGGAAGAAGGGCATTCTTTCAATGCAGCGGTCTGACGTTTATCAATATACCAAATAGTGTCACAAGCATTGGCTATTCTGCTTTCGAAAGTTGCAGTAGTTTAACTTCGGTGATTATTCCTGATAGTGTTAATAGTATTGACTGGAAAGTCTTTTCCGGATGCACAAATCTTACCTCGGCAACAATCCCTGATAGCGTTACGTGCATAGGGTATGAAGCTTTCTCGGGTTGCGCCCTCACCTCTATAACAATTCCCAATAGTGTTACAAGTATAGGAGATGGAGCTTTCATGAGATGCAGCGGTTTGATCTCATTAATTATTCCACAGAATGTCGGATATATTGGTCATCAAGTATTCTCTCATTGTAGACGTCTTTCCTCCATAACAATTCCCGATAGCGTTAAAAGTATTGGAAATGAGGCATTCTCCGATTGTACAAGTCTCACTTCTATAACAATTCCCAATAGTGTTACAAGCATTGGAGTAGGGGTGTTCCTTCGGTGTACAAAGCTCTCCTCTATTATTATTTCGAATAACATTACAATTATTGGGTGGCAAGCGTTCGCTAATTGTACAAATCTTACCTCTGTGGCTATTCCAGATAGCGTTACGAGCATTGGATGGTATGCGTTCCATGGATGCACAAGCCTCAATACCATTAATATTCCCAATAGCGTTACAAGTATTGGAGAAAGAGCATTTTCTGGATGTACAAATCTCAAATCTATTACGCTTCCGAGTAGTGTTACAAGTATTGGAGAAAGGGCGTTCTCTGGTTGTACAAATCTTACCTCTATCATTATTTCTAATAGTGCTATAAGCGTTAAGGGCTTACCATTCGAATATTGCAATAATTTGCGCCAAATATATGTTTCCAAAGGACAGGTGGATCGCTTTTTGCGAAATACACATTTATACTATCTGTCTAATATAATTATTGAGCGTGATGACGAAGAACTGACAATTCTTTCGAATCTTGCTACGGCTTATGAGAGGGGAATCGGTGTTCAGCAAGACTACTTACAAGCATCTCTTTTTTATGCAAAGATTGCTGAAAAAGGGAATGTAAAGGCAGCTTACAAGTTAGCAGAATGGTATTCAGAGGGGCGCGTTATCCCTCGTGACCTCAATAAAGCTCTTGAATATTTCCAACAAGCAGCAAGAGCCTGGTATATGGATGCATATGATAAAGTAATAGAAATAGAAGAACAGATAGAACAAGAAGCACAAGCTGAAGCAGATCGCATAGCAGAGAATGAACGTGCTAAATTAAAGGCTCAACACGAACAAGAGGAGAGCGAAAAAAAGAAGCGAAAGGAAGAGGAACTACGAAAACAAGCAGAAGAGAGAAAAAGGGTTCCATATTATCTATTTTTCGACACAGAAACAAATGGCCTTCCTCGTTATATGGATGCTGCTATTCAGAATTCAAAATATTGGCCTCGTTTAATACAACTGGCTTGGATTTTAACCAATAAAGAAGGAGACATTATTAAGAGTAGTTCTTTTATTATTCGACCTGATGATTATACAATCATAGTAGATTCTGAGAAAATACACGGAATAACAATGTTAAGAGCTTGGATGGAAGGAGTTGTTAGAAAAGAGGTATTACAAGAATTTCTAAATGATCTAAAGCAGGCATCCTATATCGTCTGCCATAACACTGATTTTGATCAACGCATTGTCAGCGCCGAACTATATCGTGAAAAAATGGATTATAAAGAACTTATGAACAAATCCAGTTTTTGTACAATGAAGTCCTCAACTGATTTCTGTGCAATACCAAATCCAAACACGTACTATGGCGGCTATAAATGGCCATCTTTACAAGAGCTATACCGCAAACTCTTTAATCGCTCTTTTGAAGATGCCCACGATGCCCTTGCCGACATAACCGCCACAAAAGAATGTTACTTTGAACTCAAACGGAGAGGGATAATTAAAGAATAATTCACAATTTTGAAACTTTTTTAGAGCGGAAGGGTTACCTTTCGCTTTTTTTATGCATATACCCATATACGAACAACTTTAACCAAATAACAAAATAACATTATGAACAAACTGTCTTTCAAAACAACTACCCTCATCGCCGCAATCGGGATGAGTATCGCAGCTATCTTCTTCTTGGCTGAATTTGCCATGGGGCGTACAATTAGTATGGCATACCTCACAATCTTTTCAATGCCTGTACGAATTGCGCGTCATGTGTTCTTCGCCATCCAACTACTAAGTGCGGCTATCTTTTTCTTTGGGGTATATCGCTTCCCGAATCAGATGCCGAAACGAAATGGCTGGTCAATAGTTGTTCTATTGATTACATTATTTATGCTATGCAGCGAATTAGTCTGTGTTATTGGAGAATTAGATCTGTTATCCTTTGAACGTCCGGTTTTCTATTTTTGGTATAAATTTATGGTGTCTGCCGTTATAACCGGTGCATTATGGTTTTGCTATGCAAAATCCGAAAACTCCACTTCCGGAATGGTCGTACGATATTTCGCTTTAGCTGCGTCTGTGATTTTTATGACGTATTTGTTGTACTATGCAAGCCTCTGCATTTGTTGGTATTTTAACATTATAACACATATAGACGCAATGCCGGAATTCAATAACTTCTTCTTTATGCTCGCCTTTGCCAGCGCTATAGCTGTGCTAATAACTATTCTTATCCACAAAGGAAACGAGGAAAAATCTCCGGAAAGTTTAGCGACCATTAAAAATCAAGTGATGTGGGGTATCCGTTTTGGGAAGATTCTATTAATAATTTATCTGGTAAGTTTCATCGGTGCTCTTTTCATTGTTCCCCTAAATAGTTATCCTTATATAGAAGACGCCATTCTTATTTCACTTTTCTCCATCCCTGTATTCTGTGGTATTATACTTGTTTTTGCTGGCGATGTCCTTCGTAGAGTCTATGATGTCATTATAAACAAATATCAATTTGTCTCTGGTATTTATACTACAGGATGGCCCATTATTGATGGAGCGTCCACAGATACGCAACCACGAAGGAGGGAAATTATAGACCGTCCTCTAAAATCCGACACTCCAATTGAACGTGAGACGAGTTCTGTTCCATCAGCTAACATTAGCGAGATAATCACTCAAAATGCTGATAAACTAAAAGGCATTAAACTCAAAGAGAACGCTATCATCCCTAATTAAAAAATATAATCCATTCTTTGCCTGTCGGCTATTCTTTGCCTTACGGGCTGCGCAAAGCGCTCTAATCAATCCGAAAAATCAAGGTGTGATGTTCGTCTTTATGGGAACCAACCAAATCTCTTCCGGTACACAGCAGAAAAAGCTTGTTTCATGCTCCCAAAACAGCCTTTGAAATTCTTGGAACAATCGATGCTATCAAAGTGCGTTCATGCATGACACTCTTTGATGTTGTTGAGCCAAATGGTATTTTTGCAGAGGTACTAAATGCTTTTTATGAGGGTGACCGCGACCCGCTTACTTTAGAGAAACTTTCAAAGAATCATAGTAAGTATTTTGAAAAATATGAAATATTTCGTTAGATAAAAATAGGGAATTATTTCAGTCACAACCCGTCATGCTATTATGCGTGGCGGGTTTGTCGATGAAATCGATAGAAAAAAATAGAATACCCATAGAAGATTAAATTTGATGAGAATGGAGTAAAAGGGTACTTACATTTAAGGTATGACTAAACTTGTCCGAATTGAATTCGGACGTAATGGACAAAGAAAGGCCACTCACGGAACTTGCGGGCAGAGACGCTATGGAAGCGGAATAGAATTCCGCGGGAATGGACATACATGCCGGATGACATCCGGCGGAATAAACACAGAAAGAAAATGCTAAATTCTCTCGATTTCATCGGAAAAATATGGCAAATTTAGTTTGATTCGATTGCTGCTCTTTGCGAAGAGGGGTGAAAATTTTTATTTCAAAAAAATTCGCGCACGCTTGCATATATGAAAAAAAAGTTGTAACTTTGCACGATTTTCCAGAATCTGCGCGTTTAGAAAGTAAAGTGGGACAGGGACAGCGAGCGTGAAGTAGAAAAGCGAATGCAAAAATGAAGTGGAATAAAAATAATAAAATGATACAATAAAATGGGACTTTTTTCTTTTACTCAAGAGATTGCTATTGACTTGGGAACGGCGAACACGATCATCATGTGTGATGATAAGATCGTAGTGGATGAGCCGTCGGTAGTAGCTATTTCGATGTCGGACAACAAGATGGTTGCCGTGGGCCGTAAGGCACAACAGATGATTGGTAAAGGCGGAACAATGATCCGTACGGTACGTCCGCTACGTGACGGTGTGATCGCAGATTTCTATGCTTGCGAGATGATGATCCGCGGCATGATTAAGATGATTCCTAAGCAGACCCGGTTGTTCTCCCCGTCGATCCGTATGGTAGTATGTATTCCTTCTGGTTCCACGGAAGTGGAGATTCGTGCGGTACGTGACTCTTCGGAGCACGCCGGCGGTCGTGATGTTTATATGATTTACGAGCCGATGGCGGCAGCTATCGGAATCGGTTTGGACGTAGAGAGTCCGGACGGTTGTATGATCGTTGATATAGGTGGTGGTACGACTGAGATCGCAGTCATCTCGTTGGGCGGCATTGTCAGCAACAAATCCATCAAGATTGCCGGCGATGATTTCAACCAGGATATCATTGAGTACATGGGTCGCATGCACAACCTGCGTATTGATGAGCCGACGGCGGAGCGAATCAAGATCCAAGTGGGTTCGGCTTTGCCGGAATTGGAGGATGCACCGGAGGATTTCATTGTAGTGGGTCCTAACAAAGTGACAGCACTTCCGATGTCCGTTCCTGTTAGTTATCAGGAGATTTCACACTGTTTGGAGAAGAGTGTGAGCAAGATCGAGGGTGCCATTCTGCAAGCGTTGGAGGCTACTCCTCCTGAGTTGTACTCAGATATTGTAAAACGCGGAATCTACCTGACCGGTGGTGGTGCGTTGTTACACGGTTTGGCCAAACGACTGACGGACAAGATCACGATTCAGTTCCACGTAGCAGATGATCCGTTGCACTCAGTGGCACGCGGAACAGGCGTGGCGTTGAAGAACGTGAATAACTTCGGATTCTTGATCCGATAAGCGTATTTATGCAGACTCTGTTCAAAATACTGGCTCGATATAGCAACTTCCTGGTGTTTCTTGTCCTGGAAGTTGCTGCATTTTTGCTTATCGGTTACAATAACCCTTATCCCCGGAGCAGTATTTTAAGTACGGCTAATGATGTGATTGCGTGGCAGCACGAACAAATCAGCGAGATCAACGGCTATTTTTCGTTGCGGAGTCAAAACGAATTATTGGCGGAAGAGAATGCTGCGTTACGGAATCAGCTGAGCGCTATGGATTCGGTTAACCATTCGTCGCTGGAGTACAGCCCGGCGAAAGTGGTTCAGATGACGACTCACGAGTTGCATAACTATCTGACGATCAATCGTGGGAGCAAGGACGGTATTCAACGCGGTCAAGGTGTACGAAACGGCGACGGAGTGGTCGGCATCGTGCGTACGGTGGGCAGAAACTACAGTATCGTGCTCCCCATCATCAATACGCAGACGAATCTGAGTTGCCGCTTTGCCAAGAACGACTACATCGGTACGCTTCAATGGGATGGCAAAGACAGTCGTTTTGCACTTTTGACCGATATAGCGGCACACATGGTCGTCAATCCTGGCGACACGATCATCACGAGTGGTCTGAGTCCTGTTTTTCCGGAAGGAATTCCCGTTGGAATCGTAGAAAACAGCGTACTGAAGGAGGGCGATTCGTACTATACGATACGGGTTCGATTGCATACAAATTTCAAACGGCTGAAGTACGTAGAGATCGTACAAAATGCGCATCAAAGCGAATTGGAGGAGTTGACAAATGGATTGGACTAAACAAATAGGTCGGTACATCGTAGTGATGATCCTTCAAGTGTTGCTATTCAATCAATTGCAACTGTTTGGAGTATGCCATCCGTATATTTACGTGATGTGCCTGTTGATGATGCCGATCACGCTTTCTCACAGCATTGATATGGTCATCGGAGCTGTGATCGGTTTGATCATGGATGTATTCTGCAATTCGTTAGGAATACATACTGCCAGTTGCATCCTGATCATGTTCCTCCGTCCGTATGTATTAGGGCTGATTATCAACGACAAGGAACGATTGAACGAACAGATCAATCAGCATACCATCGGCATAGAAGCGATGATCAAGTACGTAGCTATCTTAGTGCCGATTCATCATTTGGCGGTGTTTGCACTGGGCGCATGGAGCTGGTCGCATATAGGGTTTGTGATGATCGAAACGGTAGTAAGCAGTCTGATAACAATAGCTATTATTCTTGGATATAACGCATTGAGATACAGATGATTAACGATAAGTATTATAGACGCAGATATGTCATTAGTGGTATCGCCATTACTGTCGTATTGGTGTATATAATACGATTGTTCTATCTGCAAATAATCGATCAATCCACTAAAGATCAGGCAGATAACAATGCGCTGGTCAAACAAACGATCTACCCCTCCCGGGGTCTGATCTACGACCGGAATGGTGTTTTGCTGGTTTTCAATCAACCGATTTACGAGATCACGATGACTATGCGTGATATGGGGAGCGAATGGGATACGATCGCTTTCTGCCGATGTTTGCAGATCAGCCGAGAGGAGTTTGATACGCGTATCGCGGAAATCAAAGACCAAAAGAAGAACAGAGGTTACTCCCGTTGGACTCCGCAAGTATTCATGAGCCAGCTAAAGAAAGAAGATATAGCGACATTGCAGGAATCGATCTTTTTATTCCCCGGAATTCAGATTCAAAAGCGTACCCTTCGCGATTACACTTATAATGCGGCCGCTCATGTATTGGGAAGCGTTGGAGAGGTGAATCAAAACGATATTGACCGAGATGATTATTACTCGCGCGGCGATTATTCCGGACGCGACGGATTGGAGCGGACGTATGAGAAACAATTGCGCGGAGAGAAAGGCGTCAACGTCCTGATGCGAGATGTCCGCGGTCGAATCCAAGGCAGTTATCAGGACGGCGAATTGGACGTAACAGCCAAATCCGGAACGGATCTGTACACGACTCTGGATATCCAATTGCAGCTATTAGCCGAGGAATTATTAGCGGGCAAAATAGGCAGCGTGGTAGCTATCGAGCCTCAAACGGGGGAGATATTAGCGTTAGCATCGAATCCCACGTGGAACCCCAAAGTGCTGGTGGGAAAAGAGCGAAGCAAGAATTATAATCTGCTTCTCAAAGACAAGACCAAACCGCTGATGAACCGTGCAACGCAGGCCACTTATCCTCCGGGATCGACGTTCAAGACGATTCAGTCTTTGGTTTGTTTGGATCAAGGCGCTATTACCGCCAATACGTTGTATCCATGTTCCGGTCCGGGCAGCACGCCTATCAAATGTACCCACCATCACGGATCTCCGGTAGCTTTAGAAAGAGCTATCGAGCAGAGTTGTAACCCGTATTTCTGGTGCGCGTTTCGCGATCTGCTGCAAAAAGACGGATACGGAAAGGACAATATCAATTTCCGAAACCGGTATGAGTTATGGCGGAATGCGGTGATGAGTTTCGGTTTGGGACAAAAATTCACGGACTCGGATTTGAGCGAACAATCATCGGGCAGCATACCGAGCACTAAACTATTCGACCGCGCATACGGCAAGACCGGATGGAAAGCGATCACTATCCGTTCGCTGAGTATCGGTCAGGGAGAGATCTTGGTGACTCCGTTACAATTAGCCAATCAGGCAGCGACGATCGCTAATGACGGCTATTTCATCACGCCGCATCTTAACAAGAGCGATTCGATGCTGAGTCATAAGCACGAACTGACGATCAGCAAACGGCATTTCGAAGTGGTCAAAGAAGGTATGCACCGAGTCATGGTCTATGGAACCGGACGTCACTACGCGATTGACAGTCTGCACATGGCGGGCAAGACGGGAACCGTACAGAACCCTCATGGTCGTGACCACGCTATTTTTATTGGTTTTGCGCCTGTGGAGAATCCTCAGATAGCGGTCGCGGTGGTAGTAGAGAACGCCGGATTTGGCGCCACATGGGCCTGCCCTATCGCCACGATGATGATGGAGCAATACCTCACCGGAGAGGTGAAAAGAAAAGATTTACGAACACGTATAGGAAGCACCGTACTGAATGAGAGCGTCAAGAAGTGGTAATATATGGCAACATGTAGATTGGATTACCATCGGTATATTCATCGGTTTGGCTATCTTCGGATGGCTGAATATTTACGGCGCGAGCTATACCTTCGACCAAACAAGCATTTTTGATTTCTCGAACCGCGCGGGTAAGCAGTTCGTATGGATCATGGGTTCGTTGGTTATGGGATTTGTGCTTTTGCTGATCGACTATAAGACCTATGACACACTGGCTTATGTTGCGTACGGAGCGATGCTGTTGTTATTGCTTGCCACACCGTTTTTAGCACACGACATCAAGGGTTCTATGAGTTGGATATCCTTAGGCCCCGTCAGTTTGCAGCCTGCTGAGTTTGCCAAATGTATCGTGGCCTTAACCGTTGCCAAATACATGGGAAGGTACGACTATAAGATACGAACATGGCGCGATCTCATCGTACCTTTTGCGCTCATCGGCGTACCAGCTTTGATCATAATGGTACTCCAGAAAGAGACGGGTTCGGCTCTTGTTTTTGCCGCATTTCTATTGGTTTTCTATCGTCAGGGAATGAGCGGCTATGTCCTATGGATGGGTGTTGCAGGGGTAGCACTTTTCATTCTGAGTATTCGGTTCGGGTCGGTTGCTTTACCGCTGGGTAGCGGAAACGTGGGTATATTGAGTTGTATGCTACTTTTGACAGCTGTGGAAATCTACTTTACATGCAAAGAGCATCGGATCCGATGGCAAGCCTTGATCCTATGCGGCAGTGTGGCTGTGATATACGGAATTTGTTTGATTATCAATATATGGGTACGCGTGCCCTTTGATTGGATAGCCATGGGGATTGTGGTGGGATTAGTGCTATACAATATCTTCATCAGTTTCTATTGGCGCAAATATCTGCTATTGATCCTTGCTGGATTTACACTATTCGGCATCGGATACACGCACGCGTGCGATTTCGTATTCCAAAAAGTACTACAACCCCACCAGCGCATACGTATCGAAGTATTGCTGGGAATGAAAGAGGATCCTGCGGGTGCAGGCTATAATGTCAATCAAGCACGCATTGCTATCGGATCAGGTCGTTTCATCGGGAAAGGATACCTGAACGGCACGCAAACGAAATTGCAATTTGTACCGGAACAAGATACCGACTTCATCTTCTGTACAGTGGGCGAAGAATGGGGTTTTGTCGGTTCCATCGGAGTTTTATTGGCTTATTTGTTCTTTATTTTGCGGATTATTTTTATCGCAGAACGTCAGAGAAACACCGCTACCCGCATCTACGCTTACTCCGTCGCCAGCATATTCTTATTCCACCTTACGATCAATGTTGGTATGGTATTGGGGTTGTTGCCGGTAATCGGAATTCCACTACCGTTTTTCAGTTACGGTGGTAGTTCATTATGGGGATTTACGTTACTGCTATTCATTCTATTGCGATTGGATGCAGCACGCATGGAGCAATTGAATTAGTATGTTTGTAACCAATCCGATAGGAATCATTGGCGAGGAAGAAGCCAGTAAGGTATTAGAGAAGAAAGGCTTCAAGATCGTGGAGCGCAACTGGCGTATGGGTCATTTAGAGGTGGATTTGATAGCCGAGGACAAGAAGACGATAGTGTTTGCGGAAGTAAAAGCACGAACCACCACATACGGCGATAAACTACCGGAAGAATATGTCGATGAAATCAAGAAAAAACGCATCATTACAGCAGCAAACGCATATATCAAATATAGAAAGACAGAAAAAGCCATTCGATTCGATATCATCGGCGTATTAGTAGATGCACAAACGAACAAGATCATATATAGCGAACATAGAGAAAACGCTTTCTCCCCGACTATCCGGACATTTAGTACCGGCAGTTATAGCGGGAGTTGGAAATGGTCCAACAAGTCAAAACGATAAGAAACAAATAAAACAAAAAATGGATTTTAGATACGATGTGATAGTAGTGGGAGCAGGTCACGCAGGATGCGAGGCTGCGAGTGCGTCTGCCCGAATGGGCAGTAAGACACTCCTTATCACGATGGATATGAACAAGATTGCCCAGATGAGTTGCAATCCGGCTGTGGGCGGCATTGCCAAAGGGCAAATCGTACGCGAGATAGATGCGTTGGGAGGTCAGATGGGTATCGTAACAGATAGAAGCGCTATTCAGTTCCGACTGCTGAACCAAAGCAAAGGGCCGGCGATGTGGAGTCCGCGTAGTCAAAGCGACCGAAAACGATTCATCGAGGAGTGGATTAAGGTACTAAGCCATACGGAAAATCTATATATTTGGCAAGATGTAGTAACGAGTCTTATTATCAAAGATAATAAGGTTTGCGGCGTACGCACGATGTTAGGCATCGAGATGGAAGCTCAGTCTGTGGTACTCACGAACGGCACATTCTTGAATGGTCTGATGCATTGCGGCAAGACCCAGATACCGGGAGGAAGAACATCAGAACCTGCTTCTCACGGACTGACGGAACAATTAGCATCCTTGGGATTCCGGACGGATCGAATGAAAACCGGCACTCCGGCTCGTATCGATGCACGATCCATACATTTTGATGAATTGGTTCGCCAAGACGGAGACATGGATTGGCATCAATTTTCGTATTTAGATACCGTACACAGGGAACTGAAACAGATGCCCTGTTGGATTACATATACCAATCCGAATACGCACGAAGCTTTGCGTGCAGGATTAGCAGATTCTCCCCTTTTCAACGGACAAATCAAGAGTATTGGTCCGCGTTATTGTCCGAGTATAGAGACGAAGATTGTCACCTTTGCAGATAAAGACGCCCATCAGATTTTCCTGGAGCCGGAGGGAGTTGACAGCAACGAATATTATGTCAATGGTTTCTCCAGCAGTCTTCCCTGGCAGATACAATTAGCGGGTCTGCGTACCATCAAAGGATTGGAGGATGTAGTATTATACAGACCGGGGTATGCAATAGAATATGATTTCTTCGATCCCACTCAGCTACATCACACATTAGAGACAAAACAGATCAAAAATCTGTTTTTCGCCGGACAGATCAATGGAACGACGGGTTATGAAGAAGCCGCCGGACAGGGATTAGTAGCAGGAGTGAACGCACATATCAATATTCATGGAGGAGCTCCATTCACTATGGGAAGAGACGAGAGTTACATCGGAGTACTGATAGATGATTTGGTTAACAAGGGTGTGGATGAACCGTATCGGATGTTCACCTCTCGAGCTGAATATCGCATTCTGCTTCGTCAGGACAACTCTGACGAACGATTAACGAAGCGCAGTTATGAAATGGGATTAGCCGATAGATACCGCTATGATTTACTCATCCGAAAACAAATAGCATGCTCCGATTTCATCGAATATTTGCAGAGCACTACAGTACGCAAAGGAAGCATAGACGGATGGTTAGAGCAAATCGGCAGTACAGCATTGCACGAAGGATGCAAAATGAGCGATTTGATACTACGCCCACAAGTACATATTCAATCTTTAGCAGAAGCAATACCAGAATTAAAAGCTAAGATGGAGAATATATCCGATGAATACGTAGAAAGTTGCGAGATACAGATCAAGTACGCGGGCTATATCAAACGGGAACAATTAGAAGCCGCCAAACTCCAACGGTTAGAACAAATCCGAATACCGGAGAGTTTTAATTACGAAGAGGTACAGAGTTTAAGTACTGAAGCTCGCCAAAAACTTACGCGTATTCATCCGCGTTCTATAGGAGAAGCGCAACGTATACCCGGTGTGAGTCCAAATGATATAAGTGTATTGTTAGTTTTAATGGGTAGATGAGTACGTTTTAGTTTGTAAACAAACTAAATAAATTTGTTCCACGTGAAACATTTACAAAAGAAAAACATTAAAATAAAAATAATATGACAGCAGAAGAAGTTAAAAATGCTATTCGAAACGTGCCCGATTTTCCAATCAAAGGCATCCAGTTTAAGGACATCACAACCGCTCTTGACAAGCCGGAGTGTTTGAAATGGTTGAGAGACGAGACTGTAAAACTATATAAAGGATTGGGTATAACCAAGGTAGTGGGTATTGAGTCTCGCGGCTTTATATTGGCGCCATCTGTTGCAATCGAATTGGGAGCAGGATTCGTACCTATCCGCAAGCCGAATAAGTTGCCGGCCGAAACCGTTTCTGTAACGTACGATAAGGAGTATGGAAAAGATACCATTCAGATGCATAAAGATGCATTGGATGAAAACGATATTGTACTCATCCATGACGATATCTTAGCTACGGGCGGATCAATGGGAGCTGCTATAGAATTGGTTAAGAAATTGGGCGTAAAGAAAATATACGTAAACTGCTTAATCGAATTAGAAGGTCTAAAAGGAAAGCAATTCTTAGAGGGAAAAGCAGATGATATAAAATGCCTGCTGGGTATCGAAGTGGATGAGTGAGAATTTAATATTGGAGATTTGAAAGAGAAGGACGAACATATTGATTTGCTGCTGAAACGGATTCCAGAGAGTCCGGGAGTATATCAGTACTTCGATAAGGAAGGACAGATTATCTACGTGGGAAAAGCTAAAAACCTGCATAGACGGGTGAATAGTTATTTCAACAAAGATCATCAGTCCTCTAAAACAAGACAATTGGTAGCGCATATAGCTGACATCCGGTATGTAGTAGTAGAAAGTGAGCAGGACGCATTTTTATTAGAGAACAACCTGATCAAACAATATCAACCTCATTACAACATACTGCTGAAAGACGGGAAGAGTTATCCTTCAATTTGCATTACCAAAGAAGCGTACCCTCGAATTTTCAAAACTCGTACGATCAATAAAAAAGCAGGAGAGTTCTATGGTCCATACTCATTCAGTTATACGGTCGATACCGTATTAGAGTTAATCCATAAAATCTATCCAATACGAACCTGCAATATTCCCATTTCTAACGAATCCATCGAGAAAAACAAGATGCGTGTATGTTTGAAGTATCATCTGAAGAATTGCTGCGGAATATGCGAGGGATATGGAAAGGAAGAATACGGAGAATGGATCAATCAGGCACGCAAACTGATCAAAGGAGACGCACAGGAGATCGGAAAGCAATTAGAGCAAGAGATGCTGATGAAATCGGCAGAACTAAAGTTTGAGGAAGCCGCCGACATAAAGCATAAGATCGAGTTATTGGAGCAATTCAAGA
>Ga0247610_10000555_pt1 | contig 51084 bp, 84 predicted proteins | sample 174DNAGHGhighgp2_FD_193483 | JGI IMG/M metagenome (GOLD analysis project Ga0247610, IMG submission 193483) | Sheep rumen microbial communities from Palmerston North, Manawatu-Wanganui, New Zealand - 1742 DNA GHGhigh gp2 | ecosystem: Host-associated > Mammals > Digestive system > Stomach > Rumen...
TGATAAATTATATAATAATGTTTGCGGTTGGTTTTTAAATCAAAAATAAGAATTTCTACTAAAAACAATACTTTGATAATTCAAATAGATAAATAAGGAGAGGAGCACAAACAAATGTATAACTATTATGACGCTATGTATGACGATGTAAAGCAAGCCATTTCAGAAAACGAAAACGCATATAAAGGTCTTGACCGTGACACACTTGAACAGCGGTTAAATGATGATTTATTTATAGATGACTCCGTGACGGGTAACGCAAGCGGTTCTTATACGTTTAGCACATACGATGCAGCCCATAATATAGCCGATGACGGTTTACAGTATCTCGACTATTTAATTAACGAATTTGGGATCGACGCTGAGACCGTAGCCCGCCACATAGCCGACCCGGAATATTGGGATGTGTCAATTCGCTGTTATTTATTACCACAAGTCATTTCTGACGTACTCGACGAATTTGAAAGCCACGGATATTTTTCACATACTCCAGGATTTCCACGGTTGACCGCTAACGGCAAACATTATAAGGCGGTTAAAAAGCCTATTTTAGGCGGTTGGGATCGCTTTGAATGGGATGAATTTAATGAATGCTATATTTAAGGGGGTGACGGCATGCGAGAGTTTATTATTCACTCCATTATCTTATTTATTTTAATAATCCCATTCGGATTGATTAACACGCTATTACAAGTATATTTATATGAACATTAAAGAGAGGAGCACACAAAATGAGAACCAAAAAGTATGTAAGAGACATGGACATGAATGAAATTAGGACTCTGATCGAGGAGAATGACACCATCCGAGACGCACTTTTTAATCGTGCATGGGATAATGCATGGTATTGGTGTGACACCTATTTAAAGGGATTTAAAGGACGCTATGAATTGGGCGGTCAGTATGACTATTTAACTATTGATGAAGACACCTATAGTATGACTTATTCAACTTTCGCAACATGGTTTAATAACGTGCAAAAAGACTATTGCCTTGTCTCAGACCGTGATGAGAAAACCATCCAGGATTTTCTCCACTATGCTGAAATCGACTATAAACTGACCTATGAGGTTGACACTAAACAAAAAGATGCCGAGTATGTATCAAACAGAGTCAACGAGTTAAAAGAGGAGTCAGAACGTATACTCCTTGACCGTCTGAAATCTGAATATGATGCATGCTATGACACCGATGTTCTAATTGACGAATTCGATTGTATGGACGACTATGAGGATGCATTTATAATCGATGATGACTATTCAACTCTTTACAGACATGTCAACGGTTATTATACCGCTGCACATGACGAAATTGTAGCATAAGGGAGATGATCCGAATGACAGATAAGACATTAAAGGAACATATTAAAAAGTACAATGACCTGAAGACGCAAGCGGACGCATTAACCGCACTGCTCGATGCTGAGAAAAAGAGCATAATAGCGGAATTTACAAGCCGTGACATTGACACTTATAACACGGCAAAATATGCCGTGAAACTTGCGAAATTTATCACAACCCGGTTGGACTCCACGGCACTGAAAGCGGATGCACCAGAGACGTATAACAAATATCTAAAATCCGTGAACCAGACAAGATTTACGGTAAAAGCAATATGAATTTATTTAAGGAGGGAGCACACTATGTTTTATGCAGTATTAAAAACAGACGGAAAAATCAGTGGGAGATTCTATGATTCATTCTCTGACGAATGGCACGAGGACACATTTTGCCCTGACACCGAGGTTCTCTGCCTTATTGACCTACACACAAGGGGACAGAGTTATGCAGCACGAAAAGCTGATTTAAGAGATAAGGCGATGGACTACACCCGGTTGTATACCGAGTACGGTGTAGACATATCATGGGGAGAGTTGGCAATATTCTCTGACTTTTTCTCCAGGTATGGCAAGCGGTATGGACTATTGACGGAATTCCGGGAGAATGCGATCTGTTAGGGGGTGAAACAATTGACACGTGCAGAAATAAAAGACGCTTGTTCGCTACTTGATACACAGTATGGCTATATTAAAGAACCGCACAAATATTTATCAGTATTATCTAAACAGCAACAAACAGCCTATTATGAGGGCATGAAAACCATAATAGAAGATATACTACTCGGCACTAATAAAACATTAGTGCGCTGCGAAAACGGCAAACATGAAATTGTTACCGTTGATGATTTACCATTTTGAAAGGAGCACACCATGATTATTAAAGCATACAACGGCAATAAACAAATTGCAAAACTTGAAACTTATGATGAAGATATAGCATTCCACACTGCACTTGCATTTCTGGAAACATGCCCTAAAATAACTTTTGGGGAACACTGGGCTGAAGAAGACGATTTTTATGGAGTACCAGGATTTAAGGTTGACGGTGTCTCTGTTACCGCTGCCGAGGTAGATCAAGCTATTAGTCTCTATTGGTTCAATTAACCCGGCTGTACATTTAGTAATACTTATGATATAATTTATTGACAAAGGAGAGTGGTAAAATTGTATACACCGATGAAAGTATCGAATAAACTGAAACAGATTTGTATAGACCGCAATATGACGCTGAAAGACCTGTCTAAAAAACATGGAGCATTATACAGCACTTTCAAAAATAAACTTGTGCGGAATACCATGAAATTTGCCGAGGTAGAGCAGTTAATGGACGAGCTTGATTGCGACATAGTATTCGTTGATCGTAAGACAAAAAAGGTATATTGATTCAAAAAGGAGCACACAAGATGGAAAAGTATTTAAGAGATTCAGAAAACAGGACGCTGAGATTCGACTACAAGCAAGGAGACCTTTACCACTTCACACAACTCGACACCGACGTTGACGGTGAAGATGTGGCAGTATCAGAACGCACTCTCACCTACCGTGAGACGCTGAAACTTGACGGTGGAAAAGATTTACTCGCTGATCTCGAAAAGGGGGCGGAAACATGTTAGGCATAATGATGCTACTGACCGCCCCGATATGGCTACCGATATGGTGTATAATTGCTTGTATCATATGTTATCCGAGGGATTTATAAAACAAGGGGGAGCGATTCTGCTCCCCCTTTTGATTTACTCGTCTTCTTCAAAGACACCTTTACAGAAGACCCGGATATACTCTCTCGGAGTCATATTCAGACCCTTTGCGAGTGCTATAGTATCTTCATGTGAAAGAACTGTATGGTTGATCTTTTTCCTTGCCGTTTTCTCGGACGATACATGCAGCATGTCTTTTGCGACACTGCCGTAATCGTCATATCCGGCGTGCAGGAACATGGCTTTTAATTCATACGGATTATACCATTCCGCTATGAAGTCAGGATTTATTCTTCGTCCCATTCGTCTACCTCTCTAAAGACTATATCCTTGTATTTATACAAGAATAATTTACGCTTTAACTTGTAGACTTCTGTTCTCTGACCTTTAACATCCTCGACTATCGTTTGCCCGTCTCTCTCATACTGAAAGTCTGCAACATACTCGATCTTGCGTTCCTTGTGACCGTTATAGGTAAAACCCTCTTGCAGTAGAAACCGTGGCTGTAATTTAAGATTCTCGATCACCCCTGCCCTCTCCAGAAGTTTTAAGTTGGCAAATCTTTTACTCTCGATTTTACTGTCAAACGTGATTCCATCGATCTCTGTCTTTACAGCATTATATTTCGATTTCTTCTCGTATTGATTCAGCTTTGCTTTTGCCTGCGCCTGGAGATGCAGGGGTAAATCTTCTAACTTAATCGACACAACCGTGAATATATTTAATGTTCTCGATTTCTTTACGTGCGCTCGGGGCTAACCTCGTCAGGTCATCTTCTCTTTCATGTCTTGAAAGTATCTCAAGTACCTTTGCTTTGACTTCTCTTGTTATCTGCTCTCCTGTCTTTTCCATTTAACTCACCTCTGAAAAACCACTACTCTTGCGTCAACTGATATGACCTCTTCATCATCATCGAACTTGCAGCCGTACCCCACTTTCAGATTTACCGCATTATCTGCGTCTTCTGCATCACATGTCGGTGTAATCTTCATAAACAAGTCACCATGCTCATCGAGGAACGTGCTGCCGGATTCAATGAGATAGAAGTCCTCTCTCTTCTGAGGACTGATCTCGTCCACTTTCATTCCTTCTCCTTTACTTTCATACCTGCAATAAACATATCAACGAGTAAAGGAACTGCCACTGCTATGTAGTACCATATCGGCATATCGACCTTTACCCCTATCCATACCAAAAGGAATGGCATTACCAAAGCACTCATTTAATCACCCCAATCGTAATGTGGACTCCATTCCTGTACTACCAATTTATCGTTGGTCTTCCCGTCTTTCGTTTCATACGGAGCAAGGAATGATTTAGTTATATCGATTCTATCCTGGTCATTAGGAGCGTTATCCCTCGGGAACTGCACGTTCTTATAATGCTTGATAAAATCATCTGTTTTCTGCCCATTCACATACTTCCTTCCGCTCACCGCTATCGAGTAGGTCATCCTGCCGTTGAACTCGTGAGCGAACACCATTATGTTCTCTCCTGTAAGATTCATCATTTGTAACATACCTCTTGTTTCTATCACCGTGCTCTGCCTTGAGAGCACCGTGCTCTATCGATTTTTATGTGTAACATATATAATTTATCGTCTGCGAGAAAACCTCGCTCAAATCGATTATTTTTAACTTGTGTCGTCATTAGTGCATACATAGATAATCATAGCGATAATCAGACCGCATCCGACACCGAATGCCCAAGCGATAATATTATTCATCGTCATCTTCTCCTGCGACTAAACACGCATATACGATCACGCCTATCCCAAGCAGCGTCATTGCAATAATCCAACCCTGAATCATTCCTCGCCTTTCCGAGCGTCAAGTATTTCCTGCTCTTCTTCATCGGCATCATATACCCATTCTCTCAGATGCTTATTATAGTGGCTGTTTGCCTTGCATCTGAAATCATATCTTTTGGGATTGCCTTTAACGAGTGGGCATTTATCACAGTGGACATGCCCTGTTCCGTCTACGGCACTATATTTATCGCAGATTTTTCTTTCTCTTTCACTCGTCAACATCGTTTTTTCTCCTCAGCACCATGTCCTGTGCTTTTCAGCTACCCATTCCATACCGTCATACTCTTCAATCTCCCACTCCACATCATCGGGTATGTCTACCACTTTAAGCTCTGCAAAAGTGCCATCTGCCTCTTCACCTAACTTCTCAACACACTCAATGAGTTTTGGGTCTGCTCTGTTCTCGTTGCATTTATAGCCATACCCATCCCACGGAATGCCAAGATACTCGTATGCCTTCTCCGACAGACCGAATCCGCCATAGCATCTATTTATCACTACCTTCATGATCTTTTTCCTTTGCTAATACCGCTTCAACTTTTTCCCAACAATCAGGACATACATCAAGATATTTAGGTATAACCACACGAAGTGCGCATTTGATGCAGGTGTCCTCAATTGTGAGCTCTTTGTAATCCTTAATTATCGTCTTTCCGCATACATCGCATATTATTGCTTTACTCATGCTCACCACCGTCTTTCTTTCTCCATATTCATTATTTTTATGTTCAGCCACGCAATCACGCTTTTCAACGATTCAATTTGCATTCTAAGGTTTTCATTCTCTTTCGCTAATCTTGCATCATGCTCTGCTGTTATTTCTTCTTCCGTAAACTCTCTTGTATTCTCAATCATGTTCTTCCCCCTTTAAAAAATACTCTATGATTTTCTTTAAATTAACATGCCCTATAACTCGCCACCCGTTCTTGTTGTCATGCCGATAGACTTTATCCGCCCATGTATGCACTCTCCCTCTATAATCAAGAGATTTATTGTCACCGAGATATATTGTCGCATACATAGCGTTAAGCTCACCGTCAAAATCTTTGCTTACATAGGGATTAATTATTATGTCACCTACTCTCATGCTCGTGCACCTTTACTATTGCATTTAGTTTGCAGTTACCATTGTCTAATCGTTCAACCGAATAAGTTACTTTTACATTGTTTTTAATCCATTGTTTGAGCTTTTTCTTTTTGATACGCTTATTCATGATCTCGTTCCTCTGTACCATCTGCCAATGTGAAATACTTTTCAACATCTATGTCGGGATATATCTTCTTTATCTGTTCCTTATACTCGTCTGATACCCTGTCAAATTCTCCCTTCAAAATTGCATCAAAATCTTTCTGCCATTTCTCCGGCACATTGAACTCATAACTCCCGTAGGTATCATCAAAGTCATCGTCATACGTAGTTACATAATTTGGGTCTTTGTATAATTCGTCTTCGCCATAACCACAGCCTCGATTGCCCCCACCGACCCTCGTATATATCACTATTCGCTTACTAGATATAAAGCAATCCCTGAACCTCGGATATTCCTCAGGCTTTCTATCTAACATCGGCAAAATATAGAGGCATGCTGGGCTGTAACCCATAATCACATTGTATAATCCGCTCATTTTATTTCCTCACTTTCACTCTCAACACACTTATGCTCCTCGCTCTCTATAACAGTTGGCGCATAACTCAAAAACTTTTGAGCATCCATAATTGTTCCCTTTGTTCGACGGTAAGCTCTATCGCCCAAACCGCTAAAAACATCTTCCAACTTGTCTGCATCAATTAGCCTGCCGTGTGGCGGTATCTCTACAAGAGGACACCAACTCGGTCTTGTGTTGCTTTGCGCATAGCCTTTGTCATTTGTGACCGCAAACCGTTTCCCGTTTACCACTTCGCAACCTGTAAACTCGTCCAGCTTGTTCCAATGCGATAAAGGACACATCGGACAATCTTTCGGCATCTTCATGCCTTTAATCAGAATACTCATTCAACTACCTCTACTTTCTCAGCAAGGGCGTTTAAGACTTCCTTGAGAAAACTCTTATCATCGCCCTTATCCATGCACTCTGAATAGCCGTATATCTTATCGCCTTTAAAAACCAGATCATACGTTCCAAAACCTGTGTCCCCTTGCCATGCTATGCTAACAATATTCTCAGCCACATAAACGTCTGAGACTTCCACATCACGTTTACTCATGCTATTCCTCTTTATACTTCTTAAATCTCTTATCGTGTTCCTGTCGCTCATATACAACATCAACCAACGCCATCATATTTGGTACATAACAACTCAAGCACTCTGCCGTACCTTCATCACATGTACACTCCTCACACGCTTTTTTTATCTCTTTCTTTAACACATCAATGTTTACAAACTTACTCATGCTTCTGCTCCTTGTCCAATATCTGTAATATGTTATGAACCTCGTTTATACCTTTGATGTCACTCCTTAAATTATCCAGACAAAATGGATTAATGTATTCACCTGCATGCATATCAGAAAATAGCCCATGTATCTCTAACAGTGATTCATAGATACAATAATCATTGTTATGGACCAACTTATTTACTTGCCTTAATCTATTCTCTATGTGGTTTTTCATGCTCTTGCTCCAATTCCTCGTATAGTCTCTTCATCGCGTCTTCATACGCTTTGTCTATACGCCTCTGCCTTATTTCTGACGCTATCAATGTGTAGATTACAACCCCCATCAATATTGTTAAGCCTACCGTTGCTATGATTTGAATTATTGTATCAAGTATCATTGTCTTTTACTCCTTTACTCGACCATCACCGCATTACTTATTGACAGTATTTCATTTAACGCTTTTCCCGTTGCCCCGTCCTCGTATTCGTCAATATTTAAACCGTCTGTCTCGCCCTTCATAAACTGTATTACTTGTTCCCTATTGTTCTCGGTAGCATCAAAGCGTGTGCAATCTGATACTGTTTTGCCATCGTGCTCAATGTAGACTATTTGTTCTTTGTCCTCGCCTATTGGCTTTGCGATTATAAAAGTGCCGTGAACATCATTCCGCTTGCCCTCGCACAAGACCTCACATTCTGCGTCCGCATCGAATAGTTCGTAGAAAAACCCGTCTGCCCCATATATTTCATTCGGGCAATAACACCTGTCAGCGAGATACTCTCGCATGTCTAAAATATCGCCTATCTTCATATCCTTTTCTTTGCTCCTTCCTTTAACTTGCTTTTCTGAAACACTTAACCTTACAAAACCTTTCAAAACCTTGCAATTACTTGTTAAGTTAATTTGCGTCTTTCAAATATATCTGCGGACAAAGATTTGCACTTTGCATGCGAGGTTAAAACGGCTTCGCTGGATTTCCTAACTTGACCTCACCGTCAGCCATGCGTCTACTATTGCGCTTTAGGCTTTTGCCGATTTCGCTTTACCACGAACAGTGGCACTATCCGTGTCTATTCCGCCACCGCAGATAAACAAGGGCAGTAGGGGTCGAACCTACAATTATCCGAACCAAAATCGGATGCCTTAACCATTTGGCTATGCCCCTAAATTGCCTTGCCCCCACCTGCTCGGCAGATACATTCCCGTTAACCACAGATAGAATGTATAGTCCCACTTAACCATCTGCTCACATGGTACGCACTGTTAGTAGGCGTGTGAGGACGGGTCTCCCTAATTGTCATGCTCCATGCCCATGACCGCCCCTTGTACTTCGAGGTGTTTTAGATGGTTTGTCTTACTGCCATATGCAGTAAAAGGGTTTTAACGTGTTTTCCCTCACGGCTCTTATCATATTTGTCAAGCCCCCACCTGCTCGGCTCGCTTCCGTCCTACTCGTTATTTCCACGATTGAGACTACTCACTTTCCCTCGTGCCACACTTCACGCGTGGTCGCTCTCCTGTTTGCCTCATCTTTTGTGCACTCGATAAGGCTATTAAGTTGTTCGGCGCTCGGGGTCGCCCTGCTTCGATTCTCACAGGACAAGCGCCTTGTATATCAAGCCCCACGATGACTTTAGGGGTGCTTCATTCTGACGATGGGATTAGAGATTGATCGTCTTAATGTTCACTTGTTTTAATATGGGTTTTGATTGATATTTGCGTCGCAGGGCATTGACATCTAATCTCTCGGAACCTTCAGTTTGAAAAACTCCGCCTCGACGTCAAAGTGAGCATATCTACCGCCACCGTTAGAGCCGTACACTTCAATGATGCCATCTCCACATACCTCTGTGACCCTGCCTATCCAACCCTTTTTGGTGATGCAGTATCTATCTTCTGATATCCCTTCTACCACGTCACCAACTTTGAACTTACACTGCTCTTTAAACACCTTGTCCAACGCAGCCTTCGCCCCATCTTCAAGGCTCTCTGCTTCTATCGTGACCTTTTTATTCCCAAGCCTTGCAATTACCTTGCCGTTCTTCTCTTCGATGATTATGCGTCTCCGCACCTGTTTCAGCCCACGCTCGTCATAAAGATAGCCGCCGCAGTCTCCCAGACGATAGCCTTCTCTGCCTATAAACTCATCAACCTCGACCTTCCTCACGGTTGCTACCTTCCCGACGTATTCTTTCATGCCTGGGCTCCATCCCCCTGTATATCCTTCGATTCCACTACCATCCAACACTCTGACTCTGTCTCCGACTTTGAATTTCATTGCTTATTTCTCCCTTCTTAATCTGATTCCTTTTTGTTATTAAATTACAAACGGTGAGATCACTTCCTCGACCTCTCCGGGGTCGATATATTTCTGCTTCCTCGGCACATCACCGAACCGTTTCCATACTTCTTTCTTGCCACAATACTTATTCAGCCGTAGGAGCATCGCTGTCACTTTCACTCCGCTTTTCAGCCGTATCGTGTAAGGTTTCTGATATTTGATTTCCATCTCGTTCTCCCGTCAGCTTGTCGAGCGTCCTCAATAGATCACTCAGCACTCTCTCATCGTCCTCAACCTTATTGCTCAGATATGCAGGGTTTTCAATCTCTTTTATCTCTCCGTCCTCACATATCCATATGTTCTGTATCTGCCTTGCTTTATCACGGGCGAGGTCGGCTGTCTGCCTGTTTATCGCCCTCGCTAATGCTGCTATTCGTTCGTCAATCATATCTCTCCTTTCAGTACCACACCTGTGTATGCAACTTGGTCATCATACCCAAAGTAATTCGGTTTGCCCTTCCGCTTAAACCCTGTACGGGTAGAATATATTAACTCTGACAGACACCACTCATTAATGGCTCTCGCTATTCTCCTTGTTTTGCGGTATACATGGAACGCTCCGTTTGCTTTATAGATAAACACTCCGTAAGTCGGCACTTCACAAAGCGGTCTCGTTTCGAGCGTCACTATTTGTTCATTAATCGTCATCTACAAGTACCTCTGTATATCCCCAGGCTCTCCCGTTTCTTCATCTCCAAAATGTCTTTTTATGACCGCTATCGGAAACTCTTCTATCTCAGAGCTCCACAATATCGAGCCGCTGCCATTACACCTTGCCCAACATAACGGGAATCCACCGATACCGTCGAATAAACTCCCCAATGTGGCTGGTCTTTCATACTGCGCTGATATTCTGCGCAGCACATAAAACCAAAATGGAGTTGCTATACTGTTCCCGAGTGCTTTATATCTCGGACTATCGGCAGGTTTATGCTTCTTGCCTTTGCTATCAGTCCACTCTCCGATGTCCGTCCATCCATCCGGGAATCCTTGCAACCTTTCACACTCAAGTGGTGTCAGTCGCCTTACTATCATATCTTGCTCTTCTGTTACCATAGGAATATATCCGCCCCCTTCTCCCATGCTTGCCGGAAGTGTTGTTGAAACTCCGTTATTGCTGATCGTTGCATGATTCTGATTACTCTCAAGAACTAACGGTTGATTGTTACCGCCCTCTCCATATTTTGCTTGCACTGTTTCGCATTTATCTCCAAATGGCTGATAATCATGTCTTCTGCTCGCATCAAATACTTTCTTTTCAGTAAGTAAATATCCTTGCTGATATCCTGCTCCGCCACATCCTCGTAATGTCGGATAAACTCCTCTTGCGTCTGCAACTTGATTCCCTTGTGAATCCGATGGATTTAGTACAAGTGGCTGATTATTGCCGCCCGTCCCAAATTTTGCACTTACGGTCTGACATATATCACCCATGATTTTGTATCTGCTGTCCTGGCTGTGATTCTCTACAACCACAGTTGGTGTCCTCATTTCTCCTTGATCGTAAACATTCAATGTGTCTGACCTCTCTGTTTCTTCCCATCCTTGTGGCATATCCTTGTTCTGCGGATGACCCGTCTTCCGATATGCTATTGCATGCTGTTCTGTACTATTAAGCGTGTACATAGTTTCACTTTCGCTATACCCATCGCCTTTATGCGATGGTCTGCTGCCATTACCCTCAAGGCATACCAAGCAACATGGATATCCTTGCCCCGGTTCTCCACCGCCTACAGATAAAGCCGTGTGTGTCTTCTCATTGATGAAAGCGTCACCGTTTCCTTTCGTCACTACTCCGTAGGCTCTCTTGCAACACAACTTTTCCTTCTTCGACATATTGATTGCCGACTCCTTTAAAATCTCTTGCACACAAACTGCCTATTTTATCACTAATGTTTCTGACCCCCCCCATAATTTCCGCCAGAGTTCTTTATAGGGGCGGATTTATCAGCATCGTTGTACTCGTCATATGCATCTTGTGATACTGCCATTACCGCCTGTTGGTCATGCATACAGTTAAGCGCTCCGACCTTTTCAGATAACTTGGCTTGAGCTAACTGACCATTGCCGACACATAGAACTTTCATCGTGTCATCAAGGCAGTTAAGTGGCTTCGATACTTCCTCAGGGTGAGATGCTTCGTTCTCTTGACCATTACCAATACAGAACACTGTCTGATCTTGGCTTACTCCGAGGGTGCCGCTTTTCTCTGTCTGAATCAGCGCTCCTTTTCCAGCTCGCTTTCCGTAGGAGTCTCTTTCAGCGCCCCCCCTAACTTTGAGAGTGTAACTTGATGGATTAACGCTTTCTCCAGTATCTCCGGCAGTTTCTTCCCTCTCCTGTTCGCTCGGGTCAATATCCCTTGACATGCCTTTGCGCTCAAAGAGTATTTCGGGTGCGCTGAGGCCTCCAAAATCTGCGACAAGTGCGATTCGTTTTCTTCTTTGGGGGACTCCCCAAAACTGAGCATCGTGTAATCTCCAAGCAATACTCCATCCCCCCAACTCATCGTAGATACATCCTGAGTGTGGCCATTTCCCTTTTTCAGGCATAGGCACATCGGGAGCGTCTGGGTCTGCGATTTTGACGATTTCTGTGAGAACGGCTTGGAAGTCTTCTCCGTTGTGCCCTTTGCCGGGGCTTGAGAATGCTCCTGCGACATTCTCCCACAACATGTATCTTGGTCTAACCATGAAACCTGACCGCTTATTATCTCTTCTGTCATGCTCTCGCATCTCCTTTACTACTCTTAATTGCTCCATAAACAATCCGCTGCGCTCGCCTTGCAAGCCCTCTCTATTACCTGCAACTGATAAATCCTGGCTAACAGGGTGAACCACCTGTAATTACATCTACGATTGGGATTTCCGCTCCGTTAATTTTCGTAATGTCTCCTAAATGTTTCACCTAAACCACCCCCTTTCTATACAAACTCCCACTTACTATCTTTATACGTTTTATTGTTTTGACATGCTCTGCTTATGTTTGATTTATAACCATTTACTGCAATGGCTGCATCGCCCAAACTCTTATAAACAATGATCGTCCCGTTGCAGATTCTTTTAACTGGTTTGCGTTCTGACGCATGCCCATCTCGTAGCTTTTGTAAAGTTTCTTCTGAAAAGACTTTGCCCTTGTAAAGTTCGCTCATATGTTTTTTATGTTTTTCGGTATGATGCAGCCCTTTGAACGTGGCCTTGCCACCCTTTGAAATATTTAGACATTTTTCGGGGTATTTGTTCATTATTTCTGCAATAGCTTGTTGCTCTGCAACACACGCATCATCAAACGATAATCCCTCGCTTATTATTTCTGTCTTTACGTTTCCCCACCCATATCTTTTTATTGCATCTCTGATGCCCTTGTTGTGCTGATAGCCATCATTCTTCCGAGTCTGAATACTATTCTTCGTCATACCAACATATCGTTTGCCATCAGGGAAAATGTGCATATAAATTTTATATGGGGAGCCGCCTGTTATTACATCCACTATCGGTATCTCTGCACCATTGATCTTTGTTATATCTCCTAAATGAATCATTTCTCTTCACTCCCCTTAGCGTCCCGGATGGTACATGTACACCCTTTCAGATAGTCACCCTCTTCATAGTCAAGTGACTCCATAAAACTCTGCTTTGTCTCGCTGTAAAGTTTCTTCACCAACTGTGAGCAAGCGTCTTTGTACATGTTGTTGTACCGAGCGTTCAACTCTTTATAATTCTGCCTTCTGTCTCTGATGATGTAGTCGAATACTTCCGATGCCGTTTCAAAGTGCATACCGTCAAGCATGAAATAATATCCATCCTTATCCTCGCATACCCTTACCTCGGGCAGTTTCTCAAAGATATATCTGTCATTCTCGCTCTTCGGTCTTACATTGATAGCCGTGATATCCTTGATACGGTTGCACTCGTCATATGCTTCCTGGAGTATGTCCTCTATCTCATGCACCGTTTTGTATTCGGCTGACTTCTTGCCGTACTCTTTTTTTACCTTGTCCTTATACTCAAATAATTTATCCCAAAATGTCGCTAACATTGTGCGTCCCCTCTTTTAATCTCTCTGCCCGTTCCCATAGATCGGGATGATTCTTCTTGAACTCTTCCATCTCACGTTTGTGGTCTTCTTCCATCTTGCGCTCTGCCTCGGCTTGGACTCGTCTCCCCTTTTCAACTCTCGGGTCTCCACCGACCTTGCTGCATGCTTCTTTTATCCACGGTATCTTCGGGAACGATCTGTACTCACTCGCATCTTCCTCTGCCCAAAGCATGACCGCTTTCTTCATTCCCTCTTCACCGATTCTGACATACTCATCTCCCATAGCATTCGCCCAAAGCCTTGCAAGGGTGAGTTCGTCACCTTCTATCTTGTAGCCTAACTTCTCAAGGTACATGATTATCTCTCGCATCTTGCTTATTATGAATCTCTGCCCGGATTCCGTCTGTAATGCGAGTTCTCTCTCTTTGACTTTTTCTATCGCTTTATCGAGTTCGGTATCGCTTAATGTTGCTAACTCGTTCATCTGAATTTCCTCTCCATCTCCTCGTATTCCTCTTGCGTCATGCCCTCTGTGATCTTTCTCATATCGGACACCGCTTTGGTTTCAGCACTATTCTTGTTATCGTAGTTGCCCTCAAGAACCTTTAGAAAGTTATTATCCGACTTCATTAGCCAATCAAGACTTGCGATAAAGTCACTATCCTTCTTTCTACCTGCAAGGAAATCTGACGCTTCCGCTTTTTCAAAAACGGTTCGGATATCCTCGGGTGTATGTGTCCTCAAGGTCTTTTTGATATTCTTTATTCTCGTATCGGACAGACCTCTCACTCTCGGCAGAGACGGACATATCTGCAAGTATAGTTGAACAACATCATCGACCATCTTTTTTGTAATGCGCTCTTTCTCATATACCGTAGGTATATTCTTTATATCTTCTACTTGTTCTATAGTTCTATATCTGTTGCCCTTTTGCTTGCCCTCTTGCTTGCCCTCGACCTTGCCCTCTACCGATTCTGTATCTTCGTTATCTGTTGGTATTTCAACGGTTTCATCTTGCCCTTTTCCTGCCTTAAACCCTGCCATACTTTCTGCCGTTTTCCTTGCCCCTACCTTGCCCTTGTCGGAATCGCAACCTTGATATTTCTCGTAATTTTCAACGGTTACAACTTGCCACTTCCTTGCCTTTGACGTTTGAATCTCGCCTGTTGATCTCAAGTGGGCTATTGCAGTTCTGACCTGCTTATCTGTTAAGTGCAATTCCTCGGCAATCATGTGATATGAGATAACTCTTTGACCTCGTTTAAGGTCTATCCCATGCCAACGTGTTTCTTTCCAGTTGACGGTCAAAAGCAGATGACAGAAAACTTTGAACGTGATGATATCGTCATACCACTCCCATTCCGTGATCTTCTCATATAACTTTATGAACCGCATTCTTCAATCCTCTTTATCTCGTCTGGCGAAAGCACTTCGATGCCCAATTCCTTTGCTTCGGAAATCGTACCGTCTATCAGTTTCGCCATCTCCTGTGTGTTGTACTCGTGACTCGGCTTCATCTTGGCGTACCAATAGTAGGTCACTCCGTTTCGGTCTTCACTCCTGCCTGTGGGTTTCAGATGTATCTCAGGGTCTTTGGAGTAATCTTCCGACCCCGGAACAAGCAGCCATATAACATTACCGTCCTTGTTCCTTGCATACTGCCCATACCGCTGTAGCATGATGTTATGCACCTCGTCTTTACTGCTGTCGAGGACATCAGCGATCTTGCCACAGAGAACGTGGAAATAGGAATTAGCATTCAGACTCCGCTTCTCACGGTGTTTCTTGACCTCGATATCTACTTCCTGTCCTATAAGACCATTCAGTTTTTCACCGAGTTGGAGACTCTCTCTCAAAGGGGAAAGCGTCAGATGAAGTATCACCGTTCCCAAATCCACATTGTCCGCTTCAAAGTTTTCTAATTTCATTTCCACGCTCCACTATTCTTAGCCATGCAGTTCCATTGCCGCTCTATACCACACCCCGCCATTACAGCACTGCACTCTGCCTTCGCATCACTATTCTGAGCATTTCCTTCGCATATCTCGGCTTTTCATCACTTTCATCGCATTTCCTTTGCACAACTCTGCTTCGCCTACGCAATGCTACCCATGCCTCAGCTTCACAACTCAATACTCAGCCCTTGCATAACAGAACCTTTCCGCTGCTTAACTTTCCTTTGCCATGCTTTGCCAATGCTATACTCCGCATTCAATACTGTGCCACTGCCTTCCTCTGCTAAACTGAACTTCGCCATTGCCTCTCAATCCATAGCCGTTGCAGTGCCATGCGATTCCGCCGCCATTCCTTGCAGTGCCGTGCTATTCCCTGGCTGCTCTACGCCATGCCATTGCCTATCATATCTAAACTATTCTATGCCATAACTCCGCTATGCTTATCTGGACTACTCAATGCCGTTACTGGGGTATGCAATCCAATGCCACTGCAATGCAATACTACTCCGATGCTGTTCATCCCAATGCCACTGCTGTACTAAGCTGTACTTTACCTTGCCCTTGCCATGATTCACGTTGCTCCGCCAATGCTACGCCATTCTAAGCCATTGCGACTACTGATAATCGTTGTAGTTGCCACCGATTATCTCACCGTCTTCACTGATCTCAGCCCAACAGAATGCGCCCTTACCGCTTGAGCGCCACTGACCCATACCACGGTAGATTCCGTAATCAAGCCATTCTCTTACGATGGATTCCATAGTGGGGTCGATGAGTACGATATCAAACTGCAACGTACTGCCTTTAGGAATGGTTTCGCTGTTTGCGAGTGCTACTCTCTCACCCTGTAAGGTCTGTGCTCTGAGAGGCCTCTGACAATCTCCCATCTCTCCTGCCATGTCTATCTTGATGTATCTACCTGTTACATCGTGGTAGTCGGGATAGACCTTGATAAGACCATCGATCTTTTTCTTGTACGCTTTCAGTTTCTTGGACTCAGTTCCGTCCACCATTCTCAGCGCACCGCAGGTGTCCTTGAAGAATCCGAGCCAATGGTAGCATGCAATAGCAGGTTCTCCGTCTACTCTGTAGAACACTGTCTTCTCTTTCGCCACTACTTCCGACTCCGGGAGATGCGCTAATTCGTCTTCCCTCGTTTCGGCATTCGGGCCTTTGCTTGCGATAAACTTCTCATGAATGTCCTTGTCACCAGGGTTAGTCCCGAGTACCTCATCAAGAAACATAACTTTTACTCTCATTACTTTTGCCATTTTGTGTGCTCCTTCCTTAAATATAGTTCTCACCAAATAAGGTGATAAAATCTGCGTGTGAATGGTACTGCTCAAATATCGTCTGTGCTGTTGCTTTCAGCATATCGTCCGCAATACCATGCTGATGTACCTTGCTGTGGCAACTCGGACATAACCTCGTCCACATGCCTACAGCCTTGCTTGTCTGACGGTCTGCGCCTGAAAACACCTCATGTCTTGCCAAGTCTCCGCCTATTGAACACATGAAGCAGTAATCTCCATTGTCGAGCAGCGTTTCCGAATATCCGTTGCGATCAAGTTTCTCGCCATACGGACTCCGTGTATGCTTACTCTGTTTTAGCCAAAGGCGTAATTCTAATATATGCGCTCTTTCCTCTTCTCGTTTTTCCAATGGTATACTCCTCATACAGGTCTTTGTGCTCTGCCTTGAATCTGTCGGTGTCGAATGCCATGTAGGTGGTGTCCTCGCCTTTTGGAACGAGCGTCACCTTAGTGCCATTCGGCATCACCCATGACTTGATTCCGTGTTTTTCCATCTGCTTGCATAACTCTTTCTTGAGTCCGTCATACTGTTTGACCAATGCCTGTGCTTCTGCGATACCACTCTCAAGCGCCATAATCTCACTTGCTAACGGCATGAGTTCTGACCTCGATGGAAGTGAACTCTCGTCTATCCACGGCATTTCAAGCATCGCCTTATAGTCCTCTCTGAAATCGTTGTCTGCTTTCAGAATGTCCTTGAGTAGTCCATCATAGTCCTCGATTCCGATACGGAACATCTGTAGTCTCGATTCATCGAACTCCTCGCCCATGTCTGACGGTCTGCTGTAGACAGCAAGCATGCCCTCGCTGTAGCCGAATGACCACATACCTTTCAGAAGCTGAACGAGATAGTACTTATAGTCATCTACGTTGTCGTGTATCTTCGATGTTGTCTTGATCTCAAGCACTATGCCCTGTTCATGGTCGACTCCGTCAGCGTGAATACGACTTGGCAATACATCGGAGTCATTCAGGATTATCTTGTCCTCTATGAAGTCATAGCCGAGCGTATTGATATAATCCCTTATCTTGCCTTCCATGATGTTGCCGTATGTGGTGTATTCGTTCCCATCGAACTCGTTCTCCACCACTCCTGCCTTGTACTGCAAGAGTTCAAATCTCGTTGTGAATGAGGATATCCCCATAATGGCAGGTTCGTCACTGCCGCCCAAGTAGCGCTCTCTATCTTTTGTTACTGTGTCTTGCATCGTGCTCTCTCCTTAGAATGGAACTTTCTCGTCTATTGCAGCGAAGTCATCCGCTATGCTCGTCTGCTCGGGTTCGGTGCTCGGAGACGTGCTCGCCTTGGAATCAGTAGCGTCCGCCTTTGTTAAATCATCGTAGACCTGCTGTAATCTCTCCGCTGTAGCGTTGGCATTTGTCAGCTTATAGTCCCTCGCTATCTCAGCCATCGTCATCTTATGCTCGTCTGCATAGGCCTTTATCTTTGCCGAAAGCGCCACTGTCTGCTCGTTCTTGTTTGACGGTGCTCGCTCCGTGCTCGGCTTGGAATAACTCGGTTCTGAGTTATTGAAGTTCTCTCTGCCCTGGTCGATGTACTTATCAGAATCCTTTTCCCAATAAACATCCGCACCGACACCGATGTTCTTGCACGCATATGAGATAGCGTCTGTAGTAGCCTTTTTGTAGGCTTCATCATCTACATACAGCCCTTTGCTCTCCTTGCTTGCTATCTTCGCCCCACCTACACCGTAGATTGGCTTTGACCATTCATCGCCATATTTCACATACAGGTTGATCTCAACCGATGCTATGATTTCCTGACTGTCTGCCACAGGGTCAATCCATTTAGCTGTTGTTTCGTAGTACCAACCCAAGCCACACGCTCCAAATACCTCTGTAAGCATTTTTATACGCCACATTGGGTTGATGTCCGTCATGCCCTTTAATCGCCCTGCTGTGATGGGTTTTTGGGCGTTCTTCGGCACTTCCCGTACCTTGTTATATATCTCCATATTGTCCATTGCTTTTACCTCTCCCAATATTCCGGCTCGTATCTCGGGTCATCATCGGGTTTCTCGTAAGTCTCGATGTGATCTGAAAGATACTCGTCTAATTCGTCTTCTGTTATTTCGTCTTCTCCGATGGTGTACTTGTTTTCAAAGTCACTGCACTCATTAAGGAAGTCATAGATACAGTCTTTGCAAACTGCGATACCGTCAAAGTTGTAGTACTCTTCGCCCTCATAAATAGGCTCTTCACACTGTTCGCAAATCATATCCTCACCGCCTTTAAGAAGTTCTCCGTCCAATACCGACCCCAATACGATGTAGGCAGGAGAAAGCCATCTGCCTCTTTTGCCATACTCCATGCTTTCGTTTCGGTGTCCCAGTACATCGGCTCAATGCCTATCAGACCGTCCACATCCTGTCTGAACATCAGATAATAACCGTTCTCCTGCGGTTCATCACCCTTAATGATGTCATGTATTTCCATATCTACTTGCATTTTGCGTTCCTTTCGTGTACCATATAGTTGTGTTTACTGCACGCACATTTGTGTGTGCTCCTTCCTAAGAGCGGTCACTCGTTGGCTGCTCTTTTTTAATGTGATAACGTGCATGAGTTCCGGGTCTGTTCTTGTTCGGTTCTCTTACGGTCACGATATCGACACCCATATCTCTCAGGTCTTTTATTCTTGCTGAGAGTCTTGTGATGTCGAAGTATCTGAAAGCGTCTTCCGATGTGATCGACCCGTTGTTTTTCATGAACTCATAAATCATCTTTGTCTGTGTTTCCATTTTTTACTCTCCTAACAGAATCACTGCCATACTTGCAAAGAACCATATCACCGCACATGCTCCGAGTCCTACGGAGAGTCCGAATACCGTCCATGCGAAGTTTTCAATCTTCTTTTTCATCTTCTCCAATCTCTACCCCCACCTCTATGCCGAGGTACTCTTTGACCTTGACGGGAAAGAACTGATACGAATATGCCTTATTGCATTTCACCGCACATCCAAAGGGGTAAACACCCTGCTCTAAGCCTTTTCTCACCGTCTGTGGGTTGACCCTCAGAACGTGCGCTATCTTCTCCATATCGCTCTGTTTAGCCATCTTTATGATCTCCTTTAGTAACTTCGTAGGTTACCATGTTGCTAAAAAAAATTGTCGGGTCTTTGATATCAAGCAGTTCTATCAGTTTCTCGCACTCATCCGTGTCGAATTGTCCTACTTTCAGTTTACGGTACATTGTAGTTGTGCCTATACCTAAGTATTTTGCGACATCTGCCTGAGTCAACCTATGTTGTGCCATCAACCCACGAAGTCTATCGGTATCTACCATATCTTGTCACCCCCTTTCGTAACTTATCAGGTTACCTTAATAATACTCCCTTTTTGGAACTTGTCAAGTCATATTTTGTTGATTTTTAACATTTTTTGGTGTAATATATATTAAGAAATATTAAGGAAGGACGGACACGTTGAAATGACTAAGGGAGAGCGAATCAAAGAGTTACGGCTAAAACACAATATGTCGCAAGAAGAATTAGCAAAAGTTCTCAACACAACGAAACAGGCCATATGGAAATACGAGCACAATACTGTTACAAATATACCTACAGATAAGATCGAGATTATGGCAAATCTATTCCATGTGACTCCCGAATACATCTGCTGTTGGGATATAGGCGCAGGGAATGTGTCTGAGAGCGAGCAAGAACTTCTATACTATTATCGCTCTATGAACGAGGACGGTAAGGAAGAACTCACAAACTACGCTGTATACCTCGCTGCCAAGGCGATATATAAAAAATCTGATACGGCTATATAGGGGGTGAGAAAAACGAAAAGACCAAATAATACGGGCGGTATAAGGAAACTGTCAGGCAGACGGAGAAAGCCCTACCAGGCGGTAGTATCATCCGGGCACTATATAAAGGATGGGATGGTAAAAGTAAAGCAGGTGAGTTTAGGGTGCTATGCCACTAAGAAAGAGGCGCTCGATGCCCTTGCCGTATGGCAGACGAATCATCTGAGAGTTGATCTAATGTCGCTCACGGTGTCTGATATATATATGAAGATAAAGGATGATTGGACACCCGATATGCAGGCGGCGATGAGGTCGGTCTATAAAAGGTATCTGCCCCTTGCCAAGATGAGATTATGTGATGTAAAGACATACTCTATCGAGAGCGTGGAGTTGCCACCGCTATCGAGAAGTTCCCACGATCATATTCGGCTCTTCTGGCATCGGATTTTCATGTTCGGAATTGAGAATGATATAGTGCTGAAAGACTACTCTCAGTTTATCAAGTTCAAGGAGACTAAGCAGAAACAGAAGAAACAGATATTTACTCCCGAAGAGATTCGGGAACTTAAGACCGATAAGTTATATCGCATTCTATTGTACACGGGGATGCGGATAAATGAGCTCCTCACGATGGAAACTGAGCAGGTCTATGAGGAAGACGGTATACTATGTTTCCATGTCTTAAATGCGAAAACAGAGGCCGGGAATCGTATCATACCTGTTCACTCAAGAATCATGAATGATATAAACCTACTTAATGGGTATGTAATTACTCCGAAACTATCTTACATGACCGCAAACAGAAAATTGCAGAAGACGATAGAAGATAAAGGATTATCTCAGCACACGCTCCATGATTTCAGAAGAACATTCGCATCGTATGCCAAATCTTTCGGGATGGATGAGTATTATAGGAAATGCTTATTAGGACACGCCCACGAGGATTTGACCGATTCGGTCTACACACAGGCATTCGTAAAAGACCTGAAAGAACAGATAGAAAAGATCAGATATGTGTAACACACCGTTTTATTCTTTGTAACATACCGTGTAACACACCTACCGATATTTTAGGAGATTTGAGAGTACTTGAGAGGTTGCAAACACTCGAAACTGTTGAAATTTCAACGCCCATTTTATACACCGTTATTAATTACCATGAAATATTACTTATTGGTAATACTGCGTTACAGCCAATAAAGTTTGCCATTGTAACATACCCGTAACATATGTTATAATTCAGTTGGACTTCTGTTTATTGTGTTCCTTGGCGTGTTTGGGAAGAGAGATCACTTCGGTGGTCTCTTTTCTTATACAGAAATGCCGAGGTTTTACCCCCGGCACTCCTGATAAGGATATAAGATTTGGAAAAGGATGAAGACTAATGATTTTATCGTCTGAAACCGTTGAAATTTCAACGATACGCTCTATTTTGCGTTTTAAGCGACTTTTTTTGACTTTTTGATATATATATCGACCAAAATACTTCTATTTTGCGGTCAAAGTAGTCATTACCTTCTTGGTGTCGTATGATTTCTTCCTCTTAGGCTGTTTATCGCCTACATCACTGCCACCCCATGAATACCATATAGGTTTTTTGGCTTTATTGAGCCCTGCATAGAGCTGAGTATGGTATGGGGAGTAACCACAGATGACACCCTTTTTGAGTTTCGCTCCTTTTGGTGATTTCTTCGGATGACCTATCTTGAATTTGTCTTTGATTCTTGCTCTCGTGCCTTTGCCGACACATTTTATCTTTGTGCCTGTAATCCAGAATATCTGCCCTGGTTTCAGAAGACCGAGTTGCTGTGCTGCATAGCATATCATTGTGGCGCAATTCGACTTCTTTGTTTTCTTTGCCTTTGCCCAACTCGTACCGCAATCCTTATACTGCATGTCATATTTGAAATGATGCTTGTTCATGTAGGCCACTGTCTTGGCAACCTGTCTGAGCAGTTTTGTGCGAGTAGATACGTATACAGGAACGCCCAAGTATTTGCAGATGGCTTTTGCTATTGCTCTGCCGTATTTCTTCGGGTGGTCTCTCAGCACCTTGAGGTCGGCTTTTATTGCGCCCGATTCATAGATGATACTCGTCATTGTCGGAACATGGACTTCGTACTTGGCAAGGTCTTTTTTACCGCCCTTGAACTTCAGCCCCATAGCCTTGGCGCAGTACTTGGAAACAGCGTCGCCGAACTTCTTCCCTGCATCTGACCCGTAGTAGAACATGATGCCGGACTTTGCAGCGCTGTAATCGCAGTGGATAGAAATGTATAGTTTACAGTTTTTCGTCTTATTGGCTTTTGCAACCGTTGCGGTCATGTTCATGTTATTTTTGGTATCGGCATCGGTGACTACTCTGATTCCCGATTTTCTGAGAAGTGAAACCGCTGCTTTTACGATAGGAAGCATCAATCCTGCTTCAGTGTATTTACCATAAGCGCTTCCTGAATCCCAAACACCGTTGGTCATAGTGCCGTGGCCTACGGCAACAAAGATCACATCTTTCTTTTTATCCCACTTCATCTACTCACCCTCTTCGATGATTTCGTCATACTCCCCGGGGTCATCCTCGTCATCATTATCTTCTTCATCAGCGTCACCGTCTATTACCTCAACTACCGCTGTCGGGTCTAAGGCAAGTTTTCTACCTACATCAGTACCAACTGACGCTTCCTCACTGTAATCGTTGTTCTTATAGGTAGTGAGTCCCTCTCCGATGATAAGAAGTACCGCTGCGATTAGAGCGATAATGACGGACACCTTGCCAAGATTCAACTGATTCAGCAAGTCATTCAGCAACCCTTGGTAGGTGTAGTAAGCACCGACAATACCGATAATCGCTGAGATCACTGTTCTCGCCTTAGTGCCATTATCCATGTCACCAACAGTAAGCCATTTTTTCTTCATGATTATTCCCCTTTCTTTAATGCGTAAAATGCCCCTGCCGTATTCACGCAGACTATCATTTATATCGTGGTTTCCAACAAGGGCGTTATATCAAGGCTCTCGCCATGATATCAGATTTTGCCTGCCGCTTTCAGTCGCTCATACTCTTCTTTGATGTATGAGTTCCCACCAAGACCGCCATCTTCCGGCTTTGCAATGTAGTGGTCGTATCTCTCTTTCAGCCGAATCTTTTCCGCTGCGCCAAGTTCGTGTCGGTCTGCTCTTGCGAACTCCAACACGAGGAAATCCTTTGTTGCTTCCTTGTCTGTGTCCTTTGCCCACTGCTTGATTTTAATATACAGGAACGTAAAAGACACAATGATAGATACTAATTGGGTAAGTGTCGATTCTAAGTTTGTCATAGCTGTCCCCCTTCTAATTTGCCACCTTAATCCACAATATATCTACAGTAAACTTGCCTGTATGAGCATTCGAGTTGTCTACGTTCTGTACATCATATGATACCGTTGTGTTGTTTAACGCTCGTGAAGTGAGCCTTATCCTTGACGGTACAAAATACGGAGAGTCTGGCGAGTTCCACCCGACAATGCCTATTGGGTATAGTGTCTCTTGTGTCGTATTTGCAATACCGATGTCCGCATATCTATGCCCCTTTGCCGCAATTTCGGATGACTCAAACATAGTTGATGTCGAGACCTTGAATAGATTGCTGTCTAAGCCACCGCCCGAAACATCGATATCTCCCGAGCCGAGCACCGACACCCCATTGATCGTTTTGATATTCGTACCCGATACAAGAAGCGGTTGTGCTCCGATATCAGACGGGGTCGATGGTATCATTGGCTTATTCTTGATGTAGTCATCGGCAGTATTGTCTGTCTGACTCCAATTCGCCTGTGTGTTGACCTGCGCTCCTGCTTCTATGCCTTCGAGTTTCGTCTGATAAGCATCAGTGAAATCATTAGTGCTCAGGCCTTTGCCCTCTTCTTTATCCACCTTTGTGGCAAGGGCTTCGGTGTTTTCAGCGCAACACTCTTCTACCGCTTGGACTCGTTCTTCGAGATTTTCACAATCGCTACACTCTGGTACATAGACGCCTTCGTTACCACATAATTTCATGCTGACCCCGTTTGAACTCTGTACCTTATCCATCGTTCCGCCTCCCGTTTATAACTGATTTTCAATTTTTCTGATTACTGCCGCCATATCCTGCACGTAACTCAATTCCATGTTACCGTCACTACTTATCACGTTATCACCGTTATATAGTGTAATATCTGTTGGGGTTGTGGATAGGTCGGTTGGGGTTGCAAGTTTATAAACTAACATTACACCGCTTAATGCCTGTACAAAGTCCGTAATCTCGCTGTATCTCATATCTACTATAAAAAACTGCGCGTTTGACTTACAGAATAGCACACTGTCCGTTGTGTAACTTGCGCCTGATATAGCCGTCACGGTTTGGTATCTGTCCGTTAGCGCATTTACCGCCACATAGTTCGTAGCAGGTAGTTTCAAGTTTGGAATATTACCTCCCGAGTAAAACGCCCACTTGTCACCAACTACATCTTTTCTCCACGGTATTGTTGATAAATCTATCGTACCATACTTCTCTTTACCGCTTCCGCTCGTCACTCCCACGCCTGCGCCATATACTGTGTGTGGAAGGGTAACGGTTTTGGATTGTGATTTGTAAGGCGCGAAGTCTGCCGCTGTTATAACTCCTTCAAATAGTCCGGATTCTTCGTAATATACCGTGACAACTCCGATAGTGTTCCATGCAAGTGTTATATTTTCGATTGTTTTTGATGCCGTTGCGAGCGTTTTCACTATTGTGTTTTTGGTGCTCGATGCTGGTATATTTAACGTGTTGTATGTGCCGTCCGTATATTCGACGCGCAACGATGCATTATTACCTGTGGCTGTGTATGTGAATAAAAGCGAGTAGTTTTTATCAGCCCGGAATGCCATCTTAAATATTTCCTGCGGCTGTACTCCGGTTGACCTCGAATATGTGAAGAACTTGTTGTTTTGGTCTAATGTATAGACGTTAGTTTTTCCGCTAAAGGCCTGAGCCATCGTAAGACCTCCCCATAGGTTCTTCCCTGTCATTCCCACCGTTACGCTGTCATGCCCTGTGATAGGACGCACATTTGATGGTGACGGTGTACCACTGCCCTCTTGTATAGGCAGTAACTCTACATCTAATTTCTTTACCTCGCCAAAGGCGTCATCAATTACAATAGGATTGCCCTGTACGGTTTTTACAAGTTCGGGGATTTTGATTACTGCTACACCGTTTTGGACTACAGATGTGCCGTTGACGGTGACATCTCTTACATAACCGTCCTCTATCTGTTTGATACCATCTATGCGGTAGATCACAACCGTTTCTGACGGTGGCTCTATGATTTCGGCACTCGACATGTAATCGCCATCCCACTGCCATTCTCTTATAGATTCCACAGTAGCATAATCGTCTACAAGTGAGACTCCCAAAATGGTCTGTATAAGGTCTGTATCGTTCCCTTGTGCAGTACCACCTACCGTGATGGTATAATTGGCATATTGCTCGGCAGGGATTCTTACATAGCCATAATTCCCCTCACCGTCAGTAGGCGAGGTGGTGTAGTATATATCAATATAGTCATAGTTGTTTACATCATCATCTAAATGCGCTCTATGCCCTATTTCGCTGATAGAACCTTCCCATAGAGTAACGGTGCTTATACTGCCACTTGCTATGAGGTTGCTTATCCTTTCGCTTAGGGTGTCAGCAACATGCGAGATAGTCTGATTTACTGTATCTATGCTGTCATCAACATAGCCCTTATCTGCCTTACCAGCGATTTCTTCATGAGCGTCATTACAGCACTCTTCTACAGCCTCTACTCGCTCTTCAAGTTCACTGCAATCACTGCATCCTGGCACATGGACATCTTTTTTACCGCATACTTTCATCCTTATTTCTCCCCTTTTAGGAAATCACTCAGACAAGCGGCGCAGTCTGTTATCTCTGCTCCGAGAAAATCCGTCACCGCTTTGTTGAACTCTTTATTAATGTCGTAATATAGATCAAGTAACTCGGCATCGTCATCACTGGCCTGATATGCCTCAAACGCAGTCATGGACGCTACACCGAGATGCTTTATCAAACACCATGCGTCTTTGTTCCCATCCTTAAAGAGTGAGAACAGTTTCCTCATCATTGCTCTTCTGACATCCGCTATATCGTTTATCTCTTCTCTATAGCGGTTTATCTTTTCGAGTTGTTTTTCTCTTACTTCGTCTTTTTCTACTTCGATAAGCCCGTTCTCAAGTTGCGCTACGGACTTATTATATAGTGTCTGATAGTGCATCTCCGCTGCTCCGAGTTGGACTATCGACCTCAGCATGTCCTCTGCCATTCCTGTTTCGCTGTCTACGTTTTTCATCTCTTTGTCTCCTCACCTCTGCAATATGCTGTAGCCTGTCTATCTTCTGCAAGTACCGCTGATGCTCGATTAAGTCACTATGGAGTTTGACTTCCGCTATCACGGCTTGGTAATCATGCGGATGATTCGCTACATGCTCATGCAGTTTTTCCAATCTTGTTTCTATATCCATATTTTCTCCTTCGGTGGCACAATGGGAGAGTAAAAGCGAAAGACCATTCTGCCACCTTTATAACATCCGCTGTGCGGTTGTTACCTGTTCACTACAGAGTATTTGAGGAACAGGAGTGCCGTTACGCTGTCTAACCTCACATCACTTTTGACCCTCATAATGTGCATCCCTGACCTCGTTAGTCTGTTCTTATCTGATTCTCTCCCCTCTGCCATAAGTGAATCAGCTACCTCAAGCATATTGAAGAAATCTGCTTCATACGGGGTCTCTTCGTCCTCTGCTTCGGTAGGATAGAACCCGTCACCCGTTATCCAATCGTCTAAATCACCGTTCTGTACTATCAGATAATCGGTTATGTCTACAAATCTCGTTACACCTTCCTCATTTGGGAGAAAGCCGTAATCTACCTCGAAATCATCTATCGTACTTGCCGTATGGACTTCAAGTTTAAAAAGGAATCTCTCGTAGTATTCCATGTCGGGCGATATGGAGATATGCGTTTCGTAGATGTAATCGTCACCGCTTTTGCCCTGATATTTGAGTTCATACGGTACGCTGTATATGTCTACAAAGGTGTTTCTCCTCTGATTTATCGCCTGTTTCCAAAACCGTCTGTTTTCTACAGTACGCTCCGCTATTCTGTTTATGGCACTGTCAAGAGTTATCATGCTGCGCCTGTCTCTCTTTCTATCTTCAAGTACTTTGCGAGCGTCACTGTATCTGTTTCATTGCCGTACTCATCGAAACTCCTCGTAAGACTTTCTATGTAGTACCAATCATCAAGCCTTAATATCTTTTTGGCATAATTTGAGCATGGCTCAAACAGATAGATCAGATTGTCATAAAGTACTCGTATTCTATCTCCTGCATTGACATCAGCAGGAATCGCTTCGGTAGTGACCTCAAACTTGAGGTTTCTCCTTAACTGTTTCAACTCTCGTATCGCTGCTTTGTACACCGTTCTCTGAGCACGTAGTCTCTTGGCATTCGTTATCCTCTTGCTTTCGGTGTTGAATGCTCCCAAGTCATTGAATGAGAATGTACCCTCTATCAAAGTGCCGCTTTCAAGGGCGATGCTTTCGGTGTCGAGTACTGCATACTCCCATTCGTTGTTCGGTGCGAGTTCTGGGAACTGTGCTATATATTTTGTGTAGTCTCTCTCGTTATTGACATTCGCTTTCAGAATGACTACGGGGAATCCATCTTCCTGCTCGTCTTTATTCTCATAAATGTCTCTCAAAACCACACTGCTCATGCCACCGTCTGACTTATCTGCATATACGGTAGCGACATTCACCACGTTCTCGTAGTCAGGAGTTATCTCCGGCTCGCTTATCATGCGGATATTTGTCATCCCACTTGGCTTTGTGGAAATGATATACGGTTTTTTCTCTCCGAATCTGCCGACCTGTATCTTCTTCTCGGCAACAAGCGGTACTCTCCAAAAGAGGTCGGGAGTAAGCTCCATCGTCTTAGTCAACGCTTCGAGTTTATTCTGACGGGAATACACATAGTCTATGAGAGTATCTCCGACACCCTCTTCGTATTCCATCTCCCACCCCGGATAGGCGAAGTTCATGTCATTATATATATCGGAAAGGTTATCGACTATTGACGGTTCAAGGTCAGACTCGCTCCCTGCCATTTCCTCTACCGTTACATCTATGGTAAGGACTACGGAATTGCTCGGTGTGGCGAACTTTACTGCATAGTTGCCAAGTCTCGGCTCAATATTGTTTTCGACTATCGAGAATGGCACTGGCTGATCTCGATGATACAGTTTCCATGCTTTTGCTTTGGAGATCTTGATGATATCGGCATTGGTAAGACCTGGAACATCGTTTATGTCTATTGAGAATCTGCGAGCAGATATCTTCTCCCTTGTAGTTCTGTTGGACTTGTATCTCTCACCGCCCAAAACTACGATAGGACTGACATTACACTCTACCGTCACACTCGTTCCTTTTGCCGTACTGAATGTGACCTTGTATGTGCCTTCCTTTGCCTTTACTTTAGAACGGTCTACTTTTGTGATAGGAACAGGGTCGCCATTAGCAAGATTCCATGCCTGTGCTACTGCTCTTCTGATGAACTCGGAGTCGGGAACGGTCTTGAGTTTCTTCGTGGTAATGGCAAAGTCATTCGCTGTTATCGCTTCCTGCCCCTGCTCATTCTTCTCGATCTCAGCGCCCTTGAAAACAACATTGATATTACCGTCATCTATGGCATGGTTCACGGAAATCTGTCGGTACTCCCACTCGCATACAACATGGTCGATAGGTACTGTTATAGTCTCACCTGACTTATCTATCGTGTAGTTCTGCTTTACATGACCCCAGAAGATATGGTCATTGATGTGGATTATAACATCTTCCCTACCGTCAAAATGAAACGCATATTCGGCAGGGAGCACCAACTCCGTTTCGGGGGCAGACATCACTTCTTGAGTCCACTCAATGTTATTAAGACATCTGTCCCCTCTCTTTATTAAGTTGCCTTGCTTGTAGATTTCAAAGTAAAACATCTTTATCTATTAGTTATCAGTTGAATTACCGTCATCATCACCGCTGTCAGGGTCTTCTGAGTCATCACAGCCCATACCGTCACGGTTCATTCTGATTCCTGTATATCCGGCCGGTGAGAAGTTACTTCCCTGTACTGTGTTGCCGTTACCGTCTGTAAGATCATGCACCGAAAGTCCATCCTGGTTCAGAAGTCTTACCTGACAATAAATCCATCCGTCTGGAACGAGGTGTCCTGAACTGTAGCCCGACTTTGACGGAGTACCATCTTCCTCGCACCAACCATGCTGACCGTATGCGTACTTTCCTGCACTGAATACGTTGAATCTGCAAGCATAGCGGACACCCGTTGTCTCGGTGAGTTTGCCGTTGAATATCTGTTTTATCTGAGGATATTCGGATTTCTTTATCCTTATCTCGTAGAGGAGTTCCCCACCGTCGATACCCTTGATGTTATCGCTTGATGTGAAATTCCAATTACTATTGCCTGCTCTTTGCCTTCTGTTCGCATCATAGAATGATGCCGTGAATGTTTTCAGACTTCCGAATACCATCAGAAGTCCACCTGCAATATATCTCAGAGTGATATCTGTAGAGTGTGTACCGCTGCTCCGTCTGAGCGAGAAGTCAACACCTGTGCCCGGAACAACTCTACTTGAACCCTCGGATTCTTCACTGAATGTGAATGTAGCACCGTTATACAGCCCTTTGATTTCACAGTCATGTCTCTCAACTCTCGTCCACAGACCGCAGATAGCGGTGATAATTGATTTAAGGACAGACCAAAGGTTATGGATGAAGTCAGGCATGAATGCTTTCCAATCACATACCTCGTAAGCGTCTACCTCGTCTTCCATGTTGCCCACAAGACAATCGTTAGCATCGTTTAAGTCATCACAATCATTACGACCCGATGATGGATTATATCCTGTGTTGTTTTTGAGTGAGTTCTCGACAGTCTCGGTTACGCCATTCAGTACGAACTCTGGTGCGTATTCCTGCAAGTTTCTGCAAGCCTCACAACTTTTTTTAACTGCCATCTCTTTTCCCCCTTAAATAGTCAGGCTATCAACTTCTATATATACACATGCTCTGCCACAGCATGAGCCACGGTCTATGATGATATTGTTCATGCCTTGCTCGAACTCCCATCCGTAACTGCTCTTCTGGTCGGGAACTACCCATGCGGACGGGTCTAACGGCACTCTCGCTCTATGATGTGCGTCTTCTTCAAAGACATCACCGTTGGAGCTGATATACAATATCTCGAACTCGCCTTTTATTATGTTGCGGTTTCCATTGATAGTGATTTGAGGGTCTTTCGTATCACCGTCTATCACTATCTCATATCCCCTTGTCGGAATCTCGGTGTCGCTGTATAACTTTCCTGCAATTACATTAGAGCATGCGTCTTTTGTGCATATCTTGTCCCCGAGCATATCACCGAAGAACTCGTGCGCTTTTCGGCAGTCATATACGAATTGATATGTCGGATTACACTCTTCATAGAATATCTGCAAGTCATCGTGATAGCATAACGCCATCTCCTTAGTCAGATTATCACAGCAACAACTGCAATCCTCTCTCTCTACGCTACTATTTGCGGTCTGACATACTCTACAGCAATCACCATCAAGAGGGTCGCTCTCGCAAGGATTGATTTTCTTATATCCCTTGCAGTCCATGAAGTCGCAGACATCATATGGCACAAGGAATGTTTTCTGCTTATTCGCTTTATGCCATACACCCTCCGGGAGCACAAGGTCGAGTTCGATGTAGTATTCGTCTCGCCTTGCGTTCTCGTTCTCAGAGTATGCTGTAGGCACTGCGAATGCCCACACTATCTCATTGTTTACTATCGCCCATAGTTTTCCGGGTTTCGTTGTTTCCTTTACCGCAAACTGCTTGTAGAACTCCCTCATCTCACATGGGAGTTTCTTCATCATCAGCCGTATGGAAAGCGACACCGACTGCTCACGGGCGAACATATATCTTGACTTTATAGGTCTATAACTGCCGTGACCATATGAGTACTCCTGAGAATCGCCTTTGAACTCTACAGCATGTGGCGATTCGGCAAGCATATCATATGAATCAAGCACTAATTCGTTGAACTGTAAGTACTTTCTCTTATAGATCATAATGCCCTCACAAATCTGCCTGCTCTGCCATAGCCAACACCGTCAGAGTGATAGTTGTTGACAGTGACATTGGCATTCTTCGTATTGTTATTGTTTATGGTCTTATTCTGTATCTGCCCTGCTCTCAGCGAGAGTGAATTAAGAGCGCCACGGATATCAAGGTGATTCAGCCTATTCAGCACATCACTTCCGAGCATGCTCGTAGCGTGTCTGTTCATCACCCATTCACCTGGAGTAAGCATCGCATGTACGGTGTCTGTTCCTCTTCTGAGCGAGCCACCACCTGCTCTATAGACCATGCCACCGTGCTGTGAGTTCAAAAGGCCCAATGGGTCATTGAACCCCGGATGGATGTTGACGTTCACGGTCTTATTGACACTGCTCGGAATACTCGCTACTTCTCTGTTTATGCTTTTCTTTACTGCCTTGAGATACGAGGAAACAGAGTTCTTGTGGTCTCCAAGTTTGATGTAAACACTGACTTTCTTTGTGTACTTCTTCTGAATAGAGTCTAAGGCATTAGTGATCGCTGTCTTAGCCGCAACCAAAGCAGGGCCTACAGAATCGGTAACACCGCCTTGAATGGTGATATTGATGTCGATTATCTGAGTGCCTATCTGCCTTAATGTATCTATTGAGGTCTTAACACTCTTTACAACACCAGACATATCCTTTGCTACAGGAATACTGTTAAGGTCTCCAATAGCCTTTTTGACACCTGCTACCGCTGCCGAGAGAGCGCTTACATCAAGTGCAGTACCTTGTATTCCGCCACCACCGAGAGTACCGCCCTCTGATGGCGTAAAGAGTTTCTGCACTTTCTCTATAAATGTTCCTAACTTCCCAAGCGTTTTATCGAGATTCTTCTCATTTACCTTAACGGTGAGATTGCTTATCTCTTGCATGGCTGTAACCATTTTAGGTATCTCGCCAAGCGCTTTTGTTACTATTGAGTAATCAGCGCCTTTGAGTTTCGATGCAGCCTGTTGCAATTTCCAGAACGGAGATTCTTCATCATTCCCTGCAAAGCCATACAGTTCTGTCGCTATTGTATCTACTCGCTCTCGCAGGTTCTTCCAGAACTCTTTCTGCTTCTTGGCATCACCCTTACCGATCTTGCCATAACTCTTGTTAAAGGCTTTCATACCATCTAACATGGTGGTGATATCAGCAAACGATGTGGCAAGGCTTGAAATGGTTTCGGCAAAATCTCTGACTTTGTTCTTCCACTCGGCATATGAGGTAGGATTAAGCGTATGGCTACCCTTCTTGAACGAACGGCTCGTACCACCTGCTGCTTCCATCTGTTCCTCTTCTTCACCATTGAACAGCCCCATTATGTCTATGCTGAACTTTTGTATTGCCTTAAAGTTCTTTTTGGCTTGCTTTAACGCTTTTGGCTTGAGTTTCAGTTTCGACAGATTCTTAATAGAATCCATAGCATTCGCTATCTTTGTGATATTGTCTGCCTGAAGCCCCTTTGACCATGCATTGATAGCGCTTCCTAATGATGTCGGAGCATTCTCTGTGGTAAAAGCACTCGCAAGTTCTCGTAACGCAGCGCCAACCTTGGCAATTCTATCTGGACTCGGTATTTTAAGAGTGTCGATATCCTTGAGAGCACCGACACCATTCTTCATGCCTTCGCCCATTCTGCCAACGGCATTGCCTAATGCTTCTATGCCCTTAGTAATGGCATAGAATGTGCCTGTTCCTATCGCAGTACCGATCATCATGCCCTTACTTGCTCCGATTACATTGCCCATTCCGACAACGAATTTCGTGAGCAAGCCTGTAACCGTAACAGCAGTGCCAAGAGCACCAACTGTCTGAGGTGTGAACTTCACATCATCAAAGTTCTTCATGGCTTCGGACAAAACCTTGATTGACTCAGCAACCACGAAGATCGCACCAATATTCAAGGCTTTATTTGCTACACCCTGCCACGTTAGGGCGACGCTCTTCATGGTTTTCGATGCGCCTACAAGAGCAGAACCTTGTCTGACGACACGGCCAGCGTTTCCTGCGGCATCCCCTGCTAATTTGAATATGCCGCCCAAACCGCCTTTAAATGCAAAGAATGTGGCAATCTTCGAGATCGGGCCTGCAAGACCTTTTGTAAGACCGCCTACGATACGAACCATTTTCGCAATAATATTCGCACCCAATATGCCTTTTAGCAGAAAGCCGTTATTCCCACCGAGGAGCTTCGCCGCACCTGCATAAAATTTAAGCATCACACCGCCAAACTGAGCGTATGCAGATGCGATACCTTTGATGTCTATTTCGCTTAGTGTCTTGAAGAAGTCAGTGATTGCTTTTGGATTAGCCTTTATCCAATTCTGAGCGCTCTGTGATAGGTCATCTATCATGTGCTTAATGCCGCCACCGACATCTTTGCCGTTAGCATCTATGCCGAGTACATGTTGTAAGAATGTGCGCCCATCTGTTGCCTTAAACACTGTATCTAATGACTTGATTAAGCCTTCGCCCATACGGTTGAATGCGTTGGTGATATTCTGCGATACGGAACTCCATGTCTGTTTCATTACGTTAGCAGCATTTTTGATCTTGCCTTGCGTACCAACTTTAATGAATGCATCCATGAACTCGTCTGCACTGACCTTACTGCTTTTCAAGTCAGCCAAAAGTTTACCTGCATCTTTCTGTGCATAGCCGAGTTCCCTCGCTACAGCGTTGAAAGCCATAGGCATATTCTTCTGCAATGAGTTCCACTGCATAGCGGTCAGCTCGCCATTTGACAAAATGTTCTGCAACTGCCTTTCAGCCATCCTGGTACGGGTCTCATCCATACCACCTGCAACGAAAGCGTTATTCGCTGCGATAGCAACCTTTGTCGCTTTTTCAACATCGCCAGTGATACCTGCGTATACTCTCATGGACGCTACGATCTCATCAAGACCTGTCGGGAGTCCAAGTACTGACTGCTCCAAGTTGTCAAGCGCTGTCCTTGCCTTGCCCGTACCTACAACGAATTTCTTTGAAGCGTCAAGACCGATGTTTTTCAAGATTTTCTCATACGTGTGCATGGTATCGTATCTTGAGAACATTCCTTGTACACTTTGGAAGACTTTCCCATAGAGCATGTAACCTGCCATGCGTCCAAAACTCGTAACAACATTTGTGAACGGGGTGGTCATACGCTCAACTGTAGCACCAAAAGTCTGCATACGAGCGCCCATATTAACAAGGTTGGATTCCATCTGTTTTTGGTACTTTATCGGGGCTTCGGCTTGTTCCTTTAGCAACTTCTGCTGTCTTTCATGCTTTTGTATCGCATACTTTTTTTCGGCTCGGGCAGTATCGCTCATTAACCTTTCTCTTGCCCTTTGTTGTTTCGCTTCACGCCTTGCCGCTTCGGTTTCTTCTTGTTTCGCCTGTTTCTGTTGCCTTGCATGCTCTTGTATCGCATATTTTTTCTCGGCTTCGGCAGTCATTCTCATTGCATCATGCTTTGCTTTTTGCCTGCCTTCTTCGTACTTTTGCTCCCGTTTATGTTGCTGAACAGCATACTTTTGTTCGGCATTTGCGGCAAGCTTTAATGCTTTTTGCTTTGTACGCAACATCTGATCTTCGCTTTTTTTTGCGGCGGAGACAACGGCTTTATTGGCACGAGTGACATTTTTACCATAAGTCTTGCCATCCATACCGTTCAATTTATTTTCAAGATTAGTCACAGCATTTAATGTCGCATCTAATCCGTTTGCTTGTATAGTAAATGTAACCTGACCTACATCCATCTATATCTTCTCCTGTTGGTCTACACCAATGAATTTGACGATGTATTTCTCTGGACGCTCGCCACGGTCTTTTGCGTCCAAGTGCGCCCATTCTTCATAATTCCTCTCAGATATCTCGTTCGCATACTCACCGTAAGCGACTATGAGTTCTGCGACACCCCATGTATCAAGTATCTCATTCGGACGCATATGCAGGGTCTTGCCTACAAAGTGCGCCATACTCGTATACAAGTTGAATCCGGCGAAGAAATCGTCCGCTTTCTGCCTGTAGTCATCCTCGCTATCGCCCTCAAGAATGACTACTTGGAAAAACCCTCGGCTTCATTGAATATCTCAGGGAAATCGTCCAATATGCGTGATATATTGGTTTGAACCGAAGTCCAATCCATGTAGTTTTCTAAATCTCTGTCTATGCCGAGTACTACAGTCACGATGTCGTATAGATCGTCACCTATCTCACGGCACATTGTCTTCACCATCTCAACGAGTTCTTCATTCGTCTTCTTTTCGGCTTTATTCTCTTTGAGGTTGTAGAAGTAAGGGAATATCCTGACGAGCGCCGCCTGTATCTCAAGGTCGTATCTCGGCTGAATATGCACATCTTTATACTCGACATTCACCCATACATTGTCTGCCGTTTTCTTTACTATTGCGTCTTCCTCGATATTCATCTGGTCGGCAAGCACAGTAGGAAATCTGAACAGGACAGTGTAATCGTGCTTTTTGATCTCAGTTTTATTCGGGTCTCCTACTACCGATAATCCCTCTTTGGTAACAATAGGGATAGGAGTATCGTCTTCATGCGCTTTCTCCAATCCCTCTTGAATCTTGAGCATATCATCAATAGTTACACCCTTTTTAAATAAATCGCCTTGTTTCATTGCCTTTACTCTCTCTTTCTAAAATGGGGTAGGGTTTCCCCTACCCCATAAGTCCGTTATGATTACTCGTAATCGTAAATACGATAGTAGTGACCGTCAGATGCCTTCTGAATAGAAACGGTAATCGAAATCTCTGAGTCTTCCTCGCCTCTTGGGTCGGAGAATGAAGTTACGAGCACGTTGCCGTAAACCTTTGCTTTCTTCTTGCCGTTTGACAGTTCGTAAGGAACGTACATCTTGACTCTGACTCCATCCACGTTGTCGATGTCCGCAATGTACTCTGTGACATTTGCTTCTCTCGGATATGATACGAGTACTTCCTGTCCTACAAGGTGGCTGTTTACAAGAATCTTTGTAGTGCCATCTTCCTGTGGATGTACGAGGAAGTGCTCATCGTCAAGTGCTACAGGAATAGGCAGGTCATATCTCTTGAGGAGTTCACACCCGGAGTCGATGGTAACGAATCCGCATTCCTTCTGATAAAGGTCTCCAATCTGAATCAGACCATATTCGCCCTCAGCCGTAACAGTGTACTTCTCTGTATGAATAGCGAATCCCTTTGTAGCATCGCCCTTACCGATAAGCGGATTGAGTTTCTGATAGTTCGCTGTTACAGCAGTACCTGTGATGGTTCTCTCGAATGTCGGTGATTCAGTGTCGTGTCTCGGAGCACTGTCAGCGCATGTTGCTTCTGCTGCATCAATGGCATCGTCACCCTCGATAGTTGTCAGACAACCCATCTGTACTACATCGTTATTCTCGAAATCGTCAATGCTCTCGAAGATCGAGATAGATGAGATAACAGCGTTAGCGTCATTCACATTGATGGTCATGAAGTTTCCGAGAGCAGATGCAGTCCATCCGTCTCCTGCTGTCGAAGTAGGTGTCTGTGTAAGGTCGAAGATCACTGGCACATACTCAGCACCCTTGCCTGTCACAGAAACCGTGTACTTATCAGCATTAGCGAATGTCGTTGAATCTGACAGCTCTATTGTTACATTCTTTGCGCCTGTGAAACCTTTTACATAAAAGATAACCAGACCGTTTGAATACTTTGTTCCGTCATACGGCAGTTTATACATTACATAGTTTGCAGCCGCACCGATGGAGAGTCCGCCTGTGTTCACACAAGTAGTTTCTCTGTCGCACTCAAGCATGTTCGATGGCTTATCGAATCTGTTGAATGCGAGTGTGGCTTCTACTGCCTCATGAGAACCGTCTACTACGTTGATGTAGTTCTTAGCATTGATTCTCATGCAATCTGGAAGATTACCGAGAAGTGCGAAGCTAACAACAGTTCTTCTGTCGAGTCTCTTTGAGGTGATTTTTGAAATCAGCTCTTCCATATCACAACGCATTTATTTTTTCCCCCTTTTATTATTCAAAACCCTTGCTGCAAGGAACTCCGCTTTCGCTTCATTATCCATCTCATTGATGTCTTTGAGTTTCCTCGCAATGAAAGCGTCCACATCGACCTTTGCAGGGGCTTCTTTTTCTTTCTTTTCAGCCATTTAAGATTCCCCCTAAATATGCAAATTACTGATGGTCTTTTTAGCAAAGTGACTCTTGCTTGACGGTGCCGCACGTTTCGTCCATACTTCATGCCCGTGTGTGACAAAACGCAGTGCCTTGGCATGTGTGGCAACAACCTCTTGCCCTGCTTCGATACGAGCAGGATATTGAAATCCGTTGTCACCATAGGCATCAGTGGATATAAGCCATGACGCTAAGCCCATCTTATGTTGCATGATAGATGCCTTGAGCTGACCTGTGTCAACAGGAGCATAGCCTTTGGCCATGTCTACCGCTTTGAGAGCGATCTTACTTGACGCATCATCAATCAGTTCTGTAACGCCATCCACAAGATGCACAGCCATTAATCCAACCTCGTAAAAGCACTTTGCGTTAAACCATTCTTATCTATCTGAGTGTATGAAAGCAGGAAATTGCCATCTAAGTCGCTCACTTCATACTCGCCTTCCATGCTGAACTCCCTTACCGCACCACTCGGTAGTACGAATGTCTTATGTGTGATAAAACCGAGTCCACCCACGGAAGAACCATGACAGCCACAGCCACCGCCACGCTTGCTCTTCCTTGCAAACATACCATTGAACTTTACTCTCATACTCTGAACCCCCACAGTTCCATCGGACGCTCGCAGAGTGAGATGAGCGATAACTGCCTCTTATACTGTTTGGCAAGCACCCTTACGAGATATGCCTTTAACTCATCGGTCAGTTTCGCTGCATCGTCTACGAGTACCTCGGTCTGGTCTTCTCCATACTTTCTGTCGCATTCCGCACACTGATGACAGTCACAATTCCGCCTCTCCTTGATGTACTGCAATGCTTCACAGAATATAGGGAGCAGACAGTCAGGCAGAAGTTCAAATCCTGCCCTATAGTCAACTAACAGCTTGTACTTAGTAGGGCATCCGCATTCTTTATGCTTACATCTGCATGACTGTAATGGGAGTACCATCTTGAAGTTCTGATCTACCTGGCTGTAATTGAACTGTGTGATAGGTGTCATTTCCTCTTCGATGCCCGTCTGCGCCACAAGGGTGAACCTGAATGAATCAGAATCAAACGGCACATAGAACGGCTCGAACTCGAATACATCACAGTCACACAGACAGTCCGGCAAATCCACGACCTCTCGTCTATCTCCGAGTACGAAAGTCTCACATGGATTCTGCGCCCAGCAGGTGTAGACGCTGATAAGTTCTATCAGTTCGTCTACATCTGCGTTAGCGACATCATGCAAACAGTCACAATATGACGATAACTGCTCATATATAGTTGTGATCTGTTCGTCTGCCATTTACTATGCCCTCGGAATCAGTGTTGTAGGTGATACGAGTCCTGCAAGGTCTGCAATAGCATCTGTGCAAGCAGCCTTTACAGGTACATCTGTGATAACTGCGATCTTGTTTGCGTCCTTAGCGAATGTTGTACCCATGTTGTAGAGGTATTCACACTCAGAACCGCAAGCACCGCTTACTTCGCCATAGTTCGCTCCAGATACTCTTCTGAAATCGTCTGTAGGAGCAAGGTCTGTTGCCATCCATCCACCTACTGTATCGTCATCGAGCATCCAAATCTCGCCTGTGCCTGCCTGTGTATCAACTGGCATAGCCTTATCAAGTACGAACTCTCTGCCCTTGTACCGAAGCATACCGTTGACCATTCTCCATCCGTCTGGATATCTGCCGTTCTCATCAGGATATACAGCAGCAGCGATAGCGTCATAGATTACAGGGTTGCAAGCGAACCACTGATTGCCCTCGCCAAGAATGGCAAGTCTGCATCCGAGTGTCTCGAAAGCAGCAAGGATATTCGTTCCGTCAATGTGTGAAACAGCAGGGTTCTCGATCAGTGAGAGAACTCCGTGGAATGGCTTGAGAGTAGCAGTATATGTATTGTCTACTCCGAGCAGGATGTTTCTTGCTGTGAAAAATGCCATAGCATATCTCAGCCATCTTCTCTTCGCTGTAGCAAGAGTCTCACCTGCATTAGCAACTCCAGGAATAGTCTCAGTTCTTCCGAACCTTGCGACCTTATCCATCAGTACATCCTCGATATTCTCGCACTGCTTGATGCAGAGGAGATTCAGAGGAACAGATTCTCCGCACTTATTGAACTCTGGCGGAATCCAGCAGCACTGTCCTGATGTGTCTGTCGGCTCTTCTGACCATACAGTATTAGGAACTTCGAGTACCCACTTTGAAACATCATTGATAGTTTCCTTATGGAATCCGACAAATCCGTTCTCTGTCATTCTTCTCATCTGCTGTGACATAGGTGTTCTCAGAAGTCTTTCAACAACCGGGAATCTTGTCTGAAGAGCAGATTTCAGTGTCATTCCACCGAGGCAATCCTGTGCGACCTCGTCAAGAGATGCCAGATTCTTTACGTTTTCCGCAATCGGCTCAAGGTCACTTGCGGTTACTTCTTTGATTTCGTCTAACATATTATTCCCCTATTCCGTCACCCGTCTTATAGTTCTTGTGAGTGACTGTCTCTTTCTTCTCTTCTCCTGCGACACCGAGACTTACTGTAAGCCCACTGTACTTTGAAATGAACTTCTCGTTCTTCTCGGCATACTCTTTTATCTTGTTATCTTTCTTTCTGTTACTCTTTTTAAGAGCCTCTACCTGCTCTTTCAGAGATTCGTTTTCGGCTTTCAGACTCTCGATAGTTTCCTCGGCAACTGCCAGAGCGTCTTCTTCGTCCTCGCCTTCCTCGTCTTCGACTTCATCAGCGACTTCTTCCTCAACACTCTCGTCCTCTTCGGTCTCTACCTCATCTGTCGGCTCTTCCGTAGTTTCTTCCTCTTCTACGGTATCTTCAACACTCTCGGGCATTTCGTTTTCTTCTGCTGTCTCTTCAAGAACAGCGTCTTCCATGCTCTCGGTGTCTTTAACTGTGTCTTCCATTTTGACCCCCTCTAAATCTACGCTTCCACTACTACCTACGTTTCCACACTCGCCAACAATGGCAAAGTCCGCTATGAATATCTCGTCTACAGCAAGCGCACCCCACCAAATCTGGTCTTCATCAGATACTTTCTTCCGTATCTCTTGAGTGCCTTTATCATCAACATGGAGATACATCTCCACGCTGACCCCGACAGGTATCTTCTGTATTCTGAGTGCCTGTACAAGCGGATGTGCTTCGTTGAGCTTTAACTCGACATCAAGTCCTTTTCTGCCTTCCCCATTATCGGCTACCGTGAAGTCATTCTGTCCCCATGTACCAACAATAAACGGGAATGTTGCAAAGTCCTGATGCCCGATATTGATAGTACCTTCGTACTTATCGTTAATATTCATCGGCTCATCGGGGTTCTCAAAATACTCTTCCGCCATATCCCCTGCGAGATACCTTGGTGTGAGCAGTTTGTTCTTCCCCTGTACATACTTCTTGATTGCGCCCTTTTCGATATAGATGTCGAGTTTGCCACTTGCAGTGACGATAGCGCCCTCGTCAAGAAGCCTTACCTTGCCCTCTGAATGCTTGAGTGCGAGTGTACAAAAGCGGTTGTTATCTTCAAGGTCAAGCGCAAGGGAGATTCTTCTGTCGAACTTGTTCTTTGCTTTCTGACGCTTTTTTGTACGAGCGTCACGCTCATCTATCTTATTCATCAGTTATCACCTCTACACACTTCACCTTGAGAAACGGCTTTCTACAATGACAGTTAGGCTTGAACACTTCGTACTCTGCCCCCATTTCGTCAAGCATCTCCTTGAAGTCCATCTTCACATCGGTCTTCGCTGCGAGAACGCTTCTTCGGAACTCGGGGTCATCAGTAGGCATCTCATATGCCATTCCAGGCTCAAGCCTTACGAACTTTGAGATATATCCGCCCCTGTCATTCTTGGTTGTAACCTGTACATTCGTAGGAACTGTAATGGCATCTATCAGTTTGTAGTACTCCATTACTTCTCCTTTTTCTTTGTCTTCTTCTTAGGCTTTTCGGCAGGCTTTTCTTCTGCCTTTTCAGCCTTTTTCTTCATAAGGTCTTCGACCTTTACAGCCTTATGCTTGATCTCGACCTCTTTACCACGCAGATGGTTAATCATCTGCCTATAATCTTTGAATACCTGAACCATTTATTTCACCTCTTACTGCCACGGCATAAACGGGTAATCATCTGGGGAATTTGCATCATATCCATCCCCCGATATGCCAAATTGAAGTTTATAGGTGCTACCGTCATTGTAGGTTTCCATCAGTGCCTTGGCTTCTTCTGTCCCATAGGCGACTACAACATTCATGCCCGATACAAAAGCATCGTTTATCTCCTGCCATGTCCTATCTAAGACGGTACGATTCTGTGCCGAATCATCAGTTGCATGAAGAACCAATCCGCCACCTGATGCAATACCGTCTTCCATGTGATTCAGTTTATCAGCGGTGATGATGTCTCCATTAGCCCATTCCTGTTTTTCATAACTCATGGATTACACCTTCCTTACTCGCATACTGCATAGACTTCTACCTTGGTACACTGTCTTGTTGCTATGCCACTCATCGTTCCACCTGTTAATGATCTGCGTTCCTCAATGGTGTAAAACCTTGGGTCGCCACGGCCTACACCATCTCCGCCCATTAGCACAGCGCCAAAGATTTGATCCACTCTTTCGTTTTCAGATGTATATCCTACGAAGATAAAGTCTATAATCTTTTTGTCACCTATTAAATCATACAGAGACACGGGGTTTTGGCCTGTGCCACCCTCCAAAAATCCAGAACCGCCCATTGAGTAATACCAACGTTCTAATATTAATTCGCCACCACCATCCCATGTGGCGACCTTTATGGTTTCAAGTTCGCCCCCTGCGATACCATCTTCCATATGGTTCAACTTATTGGCAGTGATTACATCACCGTTTGCCCAAGTCTGTTTTTCATATCCCATTCTTCAATACCTCGCTTTAAGCGTTCAAATATGTTTTCTTAATAGTAAATGTGATTGCTTGGGATTCATCGAACGGTATAGCGACAACGGCAATAGATGCGGTATCAGGGCCGCTACTGTTATTTATTACAGCAGGCCCGAAAAGTGTTGCATATATGCCTGTCACTTGCCCCATAGTTCCTCTCATAGTACCGTAGCCACCTACACTTGCGTAGCATGCGTTTCCGTCTTGCCGATGGTAAAAATAGATCGGAGCATACTGCGAAGACTCTACCAAGGTTTTCAGTTCTGCTCTTGAAATACCATCTAATTCATAGGCGCTGTTACTATATGTAATTTCGTAACATGGGAACGCTCCGCCAATCCCATCTTCCATGTGATTCAACTTGTCTGCGGTAATAACTTCGCCCGTAGTCCAAGTCTGCTTTTCATATGACATAATTAGTCTCCTACTATTGCCGTACCTACTACTGCCTGACCAACTAAGTTACTTCCACCCGACTCTGTTTTGCAGAAATCGTCTACTGCATCGGGGATAGGATATACCCTCTTCCTCACTGAATATTCCATTACTGCATGGTAAGGGACGATTACCTCTACCATCCCATCGGTGTCGGATGTTTTCGCATGAATCTGCTCGTGCCTTTTGAGCGCTGCAAGAGCACGCACTCCGTTATTCACAAAATGACCCTGCTCATCAATATCATCAGAAATGCCGAAGTCCATTCCGCCATGCAATGTCATTCCTACACCCGTAACTGCTTTATCCATAATGTCACCCCCTACTTACAGAACGCATCTGATGGCTTCTGCCCGTCATATGGCACTACTTCATAGGAGTAGGTGTCTATCGAATGGTACGGGATGATTAATTCTGCATGACCTATATCTCTGTTATGCACCTGTTCGCACTTTTTCAGTGCTTCCAGAACTTCCGAACCACTGTTATATTTGTTGGTACTAACATAATCTGAAAAAGTGAACAAACCATGTTCCATCTGATGCAGTTTTAGCCTTACTACAACACCCCTTGGTGTCCTATCGTCTGCCATCAAATCACCCCTTATTTGCAGAAGTCATCTTCTGGCGCTGTCTGGTCTGCTGACTCCTCTGTTGTTACTACCGCATAGATAACCGCATGATACGGAATAACATAATTTGTTGGGTCTCCGTCCCCTACAGTGCCTACAGAATCTACAGTTTCCTCTTTGAGAAGCTGTTCCTTTACGTTAGAACCATACCTTACTGCTTTTCCGTCTGTGATGGCATCCGCAAATACTACTGGGTCTGTCCCATCATGATAGAAAACTGTTGTTGTTACGAGAGGCTTCTTATATGCCATTTCTCTTTACCCCCTTATTTGAATATCTCATTAATTGACTCGGACGAGATTTCATCGTCCTCACGGATGAATAACGGCATGATCGCTTTCATGCTGTCCTCATCCAGTTTATTTGTGAACTCAGAATGATACTTCTGATAATCAACCGTTGTTTTGCCGACAAGAATGAACTCGCCCGACTCTCTGTCCTTACTGATTCTGTAAACAGGTATCTCTCTGTCTTCCATCTGCTGAATAATGGCTCTAAAGCCTTTCTGTGTAGCAGCGGACACGAGCCACAGTTCGTTATAGCCTGCGCCCTTGACTCCCTGTATCTTATATCTGTTGTCATACAGGAATGCAGGGTTCATCTGAGATACGAGCGTTCTCGACCTTGCGATAGTGCCGTTCGGATTCAGCGTCCTCTGACCGATATCCGGGGTCGGGTCAATAAGTTCCTCGATAATAAGGTCTCTTGCGTCAGATGGCGCAACTATCTTTGTTCCGTTCTTTACCGCTATCGGCTTTACCCTTTCGGCATTTGCCAATGCGTCTCTTACAATACTCATCTTTTACTCTCCTTTATGATTTCCTCTATCTTGTAGAGAGCGCCGCTTTTTTCACTCCCTACACTTAATTCGACCAACGAGCCATCACTGTTATGTATGTCATACGAAATCATCTGTGCGAAGTCTTTGACAAGCGCCTTAGTCTCCGGCATGTCGATCGAATTGAGCATCGTCATTATCTCGGCTACCTTTGTACGCATCGTCTCCCTGTCAGGAGCACTCGCAGGCTGATATTTGCCGAAATATACCTTATCTATCCCAAGTTTCTCCGATAACAGAGCAGAGAACTGATCTGCGAACTTCTCTCTCAGCGGTACGATGGTGTTCTTCATAGCATTGTCTATGATTCTCTCCATCGATACGTTTCCGCTTACTTTACCAAGTTCGAGCAGTGCAGGCGACATTCCTATTGCCTGTGCTATTATCTCGCCCTCGTTGCTCATCCAATCGAAGAACTCTGTCGCTTTCGTTACCCTTTCGAGATGCGTTATCTCTTTATCAAAGGCATTCGAGAGTAGTATTACCTCGTCAGAAGAACTGTTCTTTATCTCTCTGCCGACTCTCGCTGCCTCTTGCTTCGCTTTCTCAAGACGATTCACTCCTGCCGCTACCGACTGCTTGACTACCATCGAGGTATCGACCTCGTTTACGTCTCCCGACACATATCCGTCTTTCGGTCTTAGGATAAGTCTGCCGGGGCCATCGTATCTGACATCGTAATTCAGCCTTGAATATGCCGCTGCAAGGAGATTTAAGCGTAATTCGTCCGATAATAGCGGTGATTCACCATGAATCTCGTCTGTTTTGTTACGAATATTGACAAATTCGGATTTATCGAGAGGAATGAGTTCCTGACGCTCAAAAACTTCCTCAAAATCCTCTATTGTCATGTAATCGGGAACATCTATACGTATTTCTCCGAGCTGACTCTCGTCTTTTGTGCAGAAATACAGTGCAGGAAAGACGATTCCCGTGTCTTTCGCCACTAATGCGCCATAAGTACCGCATTTTACCTCGTATAAGTCGCCCTGATACCACCGAAGACCCGTTTCACCCTTGAAAGCAGCCCCACCGATGACATCTCTCAGCACATCGAGGTTCGTATTTCCCCTCATATTCTTCCTGAATAGGAAGTTTTTGAGGATTCTGTCCTGTTCAATGCTCCCTGTTGTCAGACCGTCTGAGAAAATGTAGTCTACAAACATGTTTCTGATGTAGTTGATGCCGGGAAGTACCCTCATGAGGTACTCTATCTTCTCAAGACCCGTTGGCTCGGGCATCTTGAATGTCCCTGCATCAGCACATGAGCCACACGAGAGGATATCTTCCATTATCTCCTGCGACTGTCTGACAGATTCATTGATCTTCTTTTGTCTTTTTCTTCTTTTTTTACTCATGCTACAAAGTCAAGGTTCTCCCCAAAGAACACTATCATTGCGTGAATTGCGAGAAGCAGGGCGTCAAGTTCGTCCGGCGACTTGCCGATGCTCGCCTTTATCTCGCTTTTATGTCTTATCTTGATTCTCCCGTTCGATGCCCTGTCTGCAAGGACGAATGGGAGCGTACTTCTTATCTTTTCATACGCATCTACATGAATGTCGAAGATGTCTCGCTCAATAAGGTTCTGTAAGTCAAGGTGCATCTCGGCTCTCATGTTATATGCGTTGGTAGCAGCGTATTCTCTCGCTCTCTCCCTCTCGGTGGTTGGCTTCCATTGGAATCCGATGCCCTTTACAGGAATGTGCTTGTCCTCAAGACCCTGTATCAGCCATACTCCCCAACCCTGGTCTACACATACGAGGGAACATTGGGCTGCTCTCGCTATCCTCGTTACCTCGTTTATGATCTCGTGGTTCGTAACACCGTCTATCCAGTTCGATTTATCGAGTACCTCTATCTCTTCACAGTGGACTCGACCATCCTCGGTGACGGTTACAAGGCTTATACAAAGGTCATCCTTGCCTTTATACGCTGCGTCTACACCAAGAAAACGGTACATGAAGTCTTCATGGTGCTTCTCAAATGTCTTGGGTGTCTCAAACATGGATTCACCTGAGACATCGAGTTCACAGAGGAGATACCGTCTTAAAGTTGACTTGTTATTGGCAAAATCACCGTTTATTACGGCATCTTCCGTGAATCTCTCTTCCTCTACCGCTGTCAGTGCGTCTGACCACAGAACAAATGTCCTTGGCGGTATTTCGTCAGCCGTGAGCCTGTCCCAGAACTCTCCGGGATTATGAGGGTTGCTTATCATCACGAGCTGACATTTCTCACCATCGATCTTGGCAAAGTCTACTCTTCCGACTTCGGCAAGCGTATCTGCCTTTATAAGTGCCGCCTCGTCTATAACGTAGTCTCCGCCTCGACCAATAGCGTTATTCCCTGCCTTATCATTGAACGTGTCTCCAAGCGATATGCCCTCTATCGAGCCACCACTCGCAAAGGAGATGCGTGTCTTTGATAATGACTTGGCAAGCTTCTCTAACTGACTCTTTGACTCAAGTAATGAGTTCTGTATTTCGGAACACGAATGTGGGAGCGCATTCAGTGTATGGCGCATGATGATCTCGGTGGTGTTCTTTCTCCCACCTGCTACGAAGAGGGTATTGCCCTCGAACGCTCGTATTATGTTCACCCTCGCAAGAGTCCACGACTTTCCAATCTGCGAACTCGTACAGATATAGAACCTGTCGAACTCGCCCGAAAGCATAGCCCCTGCAAATAGCGCCTGTGTGAAATAGAGTTCGTCTCCAAACGCTTCCTCTATCTCAGATAATCCTATAAGAGCAAGACGAACGGCATCCGCTGACGATACCGAGAGCCTCTTGAAGTGATGCGGTACTTTACCAAGACCTGCCCACTTCTGGAGTTTTTTCTTCCTCAGAGAGAGTAACTGATATAACTCTCGCTTATCAGTTGCCATCAAAGTCCTCTGGCTTGTATTTCTCCATGAACTTCTCTATGTTGGCTCGCATCTTCTTGCGCTTCTCCTCAAGAGAATCTTCATTGTCGATCTCTTCGTACTTCGTCTTCGCTCCGTAGTCCGGGTGTCTATGCTCTAAGTACCATTCGGCTGCCTGCCTATCTCCCTCTCTGATCTTTGTGCCGATACTCCCTTCCGCTATACGTAACAGCTCGTCTACAAGGTCGTCCCTCTTCTTACGAAGCTTATCGTCTAACGCAAGATGCTTCTCGTACTCCGAAAACGGTACTCCGATCTTCTCGGCAGCTTCCCTGTCTCCTAATCCATGTCTCCACGCATGTATCAGAAGTAGCCTGTACTTCTTCACCCATTTGTCATGCTCTAAGTCAGCCATTTCTTTTACTCTCCCACATACATTTTTCCATATTCTGTTTTCAAGAGGTATCTGCCTACGCTATCTACTAAGCGTCATTCGGCTCTCCCTAAGTAACCTAACCCCTTTAAGACTCCATTTAGACCCCTCAGTGTCTACCCACGTCTCTCCCCTTGTGCTACAACATAATCGTGAATCGCCTCCTAACGAGAATCACTTTTTCATCTGCGCCGCATTCGTGCGGCGTTTTCCATATAAGGAGTCTCTATGAAACCATCTGCACCTTGCAAAAACTGTAAACACCGTTACCTTAACTGCCACTCGTCCTGCCACGACTACCTATCCTTCCGCAAGGCTCTCGACTCCTACAACTCCATCATCAAATCTGAACTTCACAAACAGTCTCAACTTCGTGACCTTGAATGGCTTCAATTCCATAAAAACCACTCAGGCTCTCAGTCTTGACTCCCCTACATTGAAATTTCAACCGTTCGGGCGTTTCTTCACCCCTTTGCATATCCTTCCTCGTTTTTGTATAATTATACATTTTTATGTATATTTATGCACTAAACTACCATGAATCCCCGTGTTTTCACTTTAGTATGCTAAATTTTATGCAGTTTTTTATACATTTAACCCACTTTCCAATATGGGGAAAAATTTTTGCCGTTTTTTATAAGCCTGATCGTGGGTTGAGTTTGTTTTGGTATACCCCCTTTGGAAATTGGAAAATTGGCTATGTGAAGTCATATCGGGGCTGCCTCCCGTGCTCCCGTGCGTTCTTGTACCCCGTGCCGAGTATGCATAGTCATGTATAGAACCGTGAACCGTTGCAATTACAGCATCCTCAGCGGTTAGCACTGACTAACAATCTATTCCGAAAAATATTATTTTGGGAGTAGTTGTGCTCATTCTGCATAATTATACGCTATTCCTGGATGTTTATGCAGTACTGGGGTTCTAATTGCCGTTTTAAAGCGGTTTTATGCATAAATGGTATAAATGGTCAAGGATGCTATGAAAAACGTTCCTACCGCCCATTTCATCGCCCTCTTTTAACTGATGGACTCGCCCATAATCAGAACCGACCAAAACGAGAGTATAAAGCGTTAACAGTTAGTGCTAAATAACAATAGTTAGTAGTACATGTTATTTGTTAGATATAGTTATGAATAGTTAGTGATGTTTAACAGCGACACCCGAACCCCATCGCCCCGCTATGTTTTGCAATAAACCTATTTCACGAATAGGATTATATAATTACCTATTGCATGAATAGGATTATACCAATCCCATCACCTACTACATGACCACTTTTTGTATCAAAATATCCTAATATCGGTTTTAAAGCACTTTTTAGCATGCTCCATCGATTTTTATTGTTTTTAATATAATCATATGCCGACCCCCAAAATAAACGATGAGAACGAAAAACAGCCTGCAACCGTTGATATTTCAACGTTTTTTTCGGTTAACCGTTCCTCCAGATATACATATTATTGTTAACCACATGTATCTCAGGATTTTACAGCCGTTTTGTTCTATATTATATATAATAGGTATGAAAAAAATCATACTAATAACCTAAAAAAATATGTCAAAATCTATTGACAAGGTATTAAATATGTGATACCTTGTATACGATGAATTTTGGGTATGTTCACACCCATATAAAGCGAACAGAAAAGAGGTTAACATCATGACATTAAAGGACATTAGAACGGTGTTATATATCGATGATACTACAACGGTATATATCACTAACAAAAAAGGTTTATATCTTGCAACTATAAAAAAGTGCAATAAAGACACGGCATGCAAGTATGACAACTGTAAAGTGCTATGTGTCGCACCTATGGGTGACGCTATAGAAATATCAATCGATAGAATTAGGAAATAAAGGGGGTGTATATCATGACTAAAAAAGAAATGATGAGTAGAATCCAAAAAGCAATTAACAACTATTGTCTTGATGAGTACAACAAAGCCGTTGACGAGTTTGAAACCGAATGTAGAACTATTAACGGTGTAGACACAAAACAGTTAAGAACATGCAAAGCGACCGTGTTTACTACAACTAACTATTATATCTTGCGTTCGTATAATACAATAGTTGCCGTTATTAACCGTAACACGGACATATTGTATGATGTCTTAAGAATTGTTTACGGTTACACCGCAACAAGTGCGCAACACATAGCAAAATTTAATCATGACTATTGTCAAGGGAAATGGGAATGCACGGGTCGATTGGTTGCAAGATAACACAAGTATATAAAGGGGTAAAATCCAGATTTTACCCCTTTGGGATCATTTTTTTGGAACGGGGTGCAATTATGAAAAATCTAAAATTGAAAAATATCATTCCTATGGTGGCATATAACACTTGTATCGCACTAGAAGACAATAACGGCATGCACATTAAAACCATACATGGACATTATGCCGATAAAGTCAAAGCACTAACCGAGTTTAGCGACTATTACGTAATTATGGCAGTTGGTAGCGACCACTACGAGTTAGTACTTATTCTATCTAAAGAACGCTATTATTAACGGGGGGGGTGATTTAATGATTTATAGAGTATATGACAATTTGAATAAAATCATAATTGCGGACTTTGCCGATTTAAAAAGTGCTACAACTTTTTTAAAACGCGACAATAAAAACTATTGCTATATTATACAAGTTATTTAAAACGGGGTGATTATATGGAAACGTACAATATTAAAGAGTCAACACTTATTCATAAACACGCTTTAATTTATGTATCACGGTATCATAGCACGGCAAAATTTTATCGTAACGTATACAAGACACAAGGCGGACAATATATCATCAGATATAATAATCACATCAGAACCGTGTACATTGATAAATTATATAATAATGTTTGCGGTTGGTTTTTAAATCAAAAATAAGAATTTCTACTAAAAACAATACTTTGATAATTCAAATAGATAAATAAGGAGAGGAGCACAAACAAATGTATAACTATT